>JAEEGK010006916.1_pt1 | contig 27153 bp, 15 predicted proteins | sample 8958771 | NCBI WGS metagenome assembly JAEEGK01 (sample SAMN16246547, study PRJNA631951) | gut metagenome | biome: gut microbiome; feature: rumen; material: SC-attached | host: Bos | place: Iran: Karaj | collected 2018-10 | reverse complement strand
TTCGTTATCGCTTTCGAAGCTCACGAATTTCCATTCCTAGTTCTGCAAGAAGCCGTGGAGGGCGTGCGGCGCCCAGCTCACGTTATTGACGAGCTGGTAATCGCCTCCGTTCCAGTTGAACTTGGCGTAGGCCACGCGTCCTGGGAACGGGGCTAGCCTGCAACCGGCATTGGTGTCCGGGCCGATTTTGAAAATGTCGTCGCCTTCGCGGTAGCCAAAGAGGAGGTCTTGGAGTTTGCCGCTGTTGTCGGGGATGCGCCAGGCGTTGAGTCCTGCGCCATAACCCGAAAGAATTTCAAATTCAGCGCCGTCGTCGCGCTGCAAAACAAAGCACTCTACGGTGCCGATAGGGCGGGAAATAAGTTTAAACTTGCTCATGGTGGTTAAGATAGAAATAAGTAGCTTGTGTCATGACGTGTATAGCTCTGCCAACTGAAAAAAGCTATCTTTCCCGTCATGGATTCCCAAACGATTGTAGCCCCGATGACGCCTGCGGGCTCGGCGCGGACGAATGATGAAAGAGTGTGGGGTAATCTAGAAAAAGCTGTCTGGGGGTTCTTGATTTAATTTGTATGAATTACTGCGTTTTTCTCTTGATTTTGAATTTTTGGTGTTTTTTACGTCAAAATGATAGGAAAATTTCATTTTCTGACGTAAATTTTTGTATAAACTAATGATTTCTGGCCGAAAATACCCGATTTTGGTGGCGCCGGGCTGCTTTTTCCTTCAAAAAATTGCCTGTTCCGTCAGTTTTTTGAAAAATTTGCCTCCAATATCTCGCGAATTTCTCAAAATGTTACAGACAACATTGAAATTTTACGTCAATTTCTTTGAAAATTCACTATTTTTGACGTAAATTTCGACCTTTTTTCAATTTCACCCCTTTTTAGATTGCAAAGTTCTAAGTTCTACCAACTAAAAAAAGCTATCTTTCCCGTCATGGATTCCCAAACGATTGTAGCCCCGATGACGCCTGCGGGCGTGAGTGCCGTTGCCGCCATCCGCGTGAGCGGTTCCAAGGTGCGCGAAGTGGTGTGCCTGTTGTTCGGTGAATCGGCGCTCAAGAATTTGAAGCCCCGCGAAGCGAAACTGGCGACGGCTCGCGACTATCGTACGATGGTCGGCGATGACCGCAAAACGGCGCAAGTCATCGACTGTCTCCTCTACATTTTTTTTGAAGGCCCGAATTCTTACACCGGCGAAGATGTGCTGGAACTTTACCCGCACGGGAACCCGATTATCGTCCGCGAACTGATTCAGGTCATCAAGAGCGTTGATGGCGTGCGCCTTGCGGAACCGGGCGAATACACGCGCCGCGCTTTCTTGAACGGTCGCATGGATTTGGTGCAGGCGGAATCTGTGGCCGACGTAATCCACAGTGCGAACCGTGACGAACTCAAGAACGCCCATCGCTTGCTTGGCGGTGCGCTCTCGAAAAAAGTCAAGACGCTCACGGAACAGGTGATGGACATCTCGGCGCGCCTCGAACTCGATGTCGATTTTGCCGAAGAAGAAGCCGATCCGGATTATGCGACTTGGGGCATGAAAATCGAAGCAATCCGCGAAAGTGTGGAATCCATCTTGAAAAGTTTCAAGGGCAAGGCGGCGGTCAGCCGCTTGCCGCTCGCGGTTTTGTATGGTGCTCCGAATGCGGGTAAGTCGAGCCTCGTGAACGCACTCCTCGGCGAAGACCGCATATTGGTGAGCAATATTCCTGGCACGACCCGTGACTTTGTTGAAGTTCGCTTGTTCCTGGACGGGGGCGAAATCCGTTTGGTCGATACCGCAGGAATTGCGGACAAGGCGACCGACGCTCTCGACGCTCTCAGCATGGAAAAAAGCAAGGAAATCCTCGCCGAAGCCGACATGAAGATTCTAGTAGTGGACGGGTCAGACGACAAATGCGAAGAGCGAGTGTCGCAGCCATGCTTGCATGGGAATGACCGAGCTCAGCATTTGGTACTTGAGCGAAGCGAAAGTACAAAGACGAAAGACGAAAGAGGCGAATGCTGCGGGGATGCTTGCGTACTCATAGCTGAGCCGACAGGTCTTGGCACGAAGTGCAAAGACGAAAGTTGCGACCGCATTTGCGCGGGCATGACAAACGAAGAAAACGTCATTGCGAGGAACGATAGTGGAGCCTGCCGCGAGCAGAGCGTGGCGGAAGCAATCCAGCCGGACTTTGTCGTCGTTTCGAAGAGCGACTTGGGCGCTTCTCGGCCGGGCGGCGCCTCTCGTCATCCTGAGCAAAGCGAAGGATCCAGTGAATCTCGCCTTCGCATTTCCTCCAAGACGGGCGAGGGGCTTGCGGAACTCAAGCGCGCGATGAATGCCGCTCTTTTCAAGAAAATTGAAAATTCCGAAGACCTCTGGATTACGAGCGAGCGTGAAAAGACCTGCCTCGAAGAGGCTCTCGCGGGCATAGACCGTGCGCTTAGTCTTATTCGCACGAATCCGGCGGTGGAACTCTTGGCGTTCGAAATGCAACTGGTGCGCCGTTCGCTCCAGAGTATAACGGGCGAAATTTCGTCCGAAGATGTTTTACAAAAGATTTTTGCGGGGTTCTGCATTGGGAAATAGCTACTTGGGCGTCATTCTCGCCATTTTTGCGTTTGGCACATATATGGTCCCGCTTAAGGCGTGGCCGAGGTTTTCGTCTTGGGCGTATCTTTCGTGTGTTGCAGTGGGCATGGTCGTAGGCGAATTGATCGTTTCGCTTGCGACACACACGTTCTGCGTCATGCCGGTGGGCATCCTCTGCGGGTTCCTCTGGGTGCTTGGCGGTGCGTTTTGCTTTTGGGCGGTGCAGGTTGAAGACTTGACGGGTGCCGGGGTTCGGGCCATGGGCATGAGCATTCTGGCATCGTTCTTGAGCGGAGTCTTGATTTTTTCGGAATCAACCTTGCTTTACTTCTCGATTCCGGCGATATTCCTGTTGCTGTTCGGTCTCAAGTTGCTTGCTCCGCTTCATGGGAGTGTTTTTAAAAACTGGCGCTCGCTTTTGGCCGGAGCCGTGTTTGGGCTTTTTTTGATACCGTACAAGTTTGCCAATGTCCCCTTGTTGGAGTTCATGAGCTCGTTTACGATAGGCATTTTTATTGCGGCCGAACTTTTAGTGGGAATTTTGTGCCTAAAACGTCGAGCGCTTTTTGATTACTCGCTCGCCCCCTCGGTGGCGTCTATCCTCATGGGATTATTGTGGATGATCGGGCAGCACGGCTGTTTTTGGGCGATTGACACGAATGGCGCTTTGGGCTATGCGGTGGGGTACCCATTGACGCAGCTCAATTTGCTGGTGAACCTGCTTTGGGGGGTTGTCGTGTTCCAGGAATACCCGACAAAACGCCAAAGAATCAAACTTGCGATCGCGACTTCGGTCATTTTGATCGGAGCGGGGCTTCTGGCGTTGTCCAAAATGTAAAATTTTGTTGACTTTTGTAACATCGTTGTGCAATATCGGCATCCTGACAACGAAAAACATGTAAAAAAAAGAAATTTTTTTGGGGAAATTTCATATAGAAATATATGTTTATACCATGAGTTGGTGGAAATATCTCTTAATAAGTTCTTTTTTTGGTTCGTCGGCGGTGTGGGCTATTCAAGCATCACCGTTTCTTATCAATTCCACGCAGCCGGATGGGTCCGTTGTGCAAATCCGGAAGGTGGGTAACGAACATTTTAACTATACATTGACCGGAGAAGATAGCGTACTTGTGGTGCGCGATACGGACGGTTATTGGAATTATGCCGATGAACATGGCAAAAAGACCGGGATGAGGGTCCATGCCAAGTCTAAACGTGGCAAAAAAGAGCGGAATTTCCTCGAAAAACGCGATTCTCGCCAAATTCTTGAAAAATTCCGTCAGCATCATCGTGAAAAACGCGAAAAAGAGCGTGAATCCCAGCCCATGATGCTCCAATCTTCTGCCAATAATCCGATGTCGGCGAATGAATGGGGTGCCTGGGGTGGATCGACCCAAACCTCCAACACGAATTGGCCAACTCGTCCGGCGCTGAATTCCGTCAGCAAGGAAGGCGAAGTCCGTGGACTTGTCATCTTGGTTCAGTTTAGCGATGTGAAATTCAAAAGGGACAACGCCAATGAAGAGTATTTGGACTATCTTAACAAAGAGGGCTATTCCGATTATTTTATGAGCGGAAGCGTCAGGGATTTCTTCATCGAAAATTCGATGGGTAAGTACAGGCCTACGTTTGACGTTGCTGGGCCGATTACGCTTAAAAAGTCCCGTAATTCGTATGGCTCCATGGTGGATCCGAACAATATAGCGGCTGGGGCTGTCAACGCCATTAGTGAAGCGATGGATTCGCTTGTGGCTCAAGGTAAGGACTTCTCTATTTACGATACCGATGGCGACAGGGTTGTTGACTTTGTCTATATGATTTACGCCGGTGTCGGTTCTGCAGACACGGATGTGGAATCCGCTATTTGGCCGCATTCCTATAATGTGGCGAAACGCCTCACTCGTAATTATTCCATGAACCGCTATGCCTGTTCTCCGGAAATCGACGGCCAGTCGTACATGATCAACAGGAATACGAAAGCGTTGAACGGTATTGGAACATTTTGCCATGAATTCAGCCATGTGCTTGGACTTCAGGACCATTACGATGTGAATGTGAACGATTCTCGGACAAAGACCCGATATACGCCTGGTAAGTGGGACTTGATGGATGCCGGTTCCTATAACTGCCCGCAGAACTCGTCCTATACGACGTCCTGCTCGCCTGCGAACATGTCCGCGTTCGAACGCTATAGTCTCGGATGGTTGGAACCGCGTCGGCTCGAAATTTCGGACACGACATTTGTCCTCAATTCTATTCTGCAAAATGACGGAATTGTGTTGACCTCCAAGAACGATAACGAATATTATTTTGTCGATTTCCGCGTGAAGGAGGGATTTGACAAGGGGCTCCCGAACAGGGGCATGTTGATATGGCATATCAATTACGACAAACGCGCCTGGTATTACAATACGGTCAATACGTCGGACCCGATGCGTGTCGATTTGATAGAAGCAGATGGCGAAGCTAAGGGCACACCCAACTCCATCGCAAACGACGCGTTCCCGACGAACCGTGTCAATAGCTTTAACGGGTTTGTAACGTGGTCTGGCGACAGTCTCGGCCTTGAAATTTACGACATCAAGATTGTCGATAGTACGGTCACCTTTAAAACTCGTGGTAGCCGCGTATCGCCTGATTCTGGCAAGTCTTCTTCGAGCAAGGTTGAAGTGTCTTCTTCGAGTGAGCTTGTTTCGTCATCTAGCGTCGTCGCATCTTCGTCAAGCGTAATGAGCTCGTCTTCGATAGCCTCTAGCAGCAGCAGATTCGTTTGGTATTCGTCTTCTGTCGTTCGTTCTAGTTCATCTAGCGAATTTGTTCTTATTTCGTCGTCCGAGTTTAGTTCGTCTTCGAATGTTCAAACATTGGTTTTTGAAAGGCATCCCGTTTTTGATCGTGTCCAGCTTTCTGTGGACAAGGGCGTTCTGATGGTGAATGCGGATGTCGAAGGACTCAAAACAGTTCGCTTGTTCGATGTCAACGGAACGTTGCTTATGACAAAGTCATTTGATGGCAACTTCTGCAATGTTCGGATGGACAAGTTGCATGGAAAATCTTTCGTCGTTGCGACGATCGATGCTGATGGACGGCTCATAAAAACGCAAAAAATTCGAGTGAAATAAAATGAGGGGCTTAGGCCCCTTTTTTAGTGGCCTTCCAGGACTCTGTTCCAGGATTGCCATACGAATTTTTTTGAGGAAATATCTAAATTGCTTAGTATGAAAAATCTTTTTGCTAGAATTGCTTTGTGTTGCTCTCTGGTTCCTGCCTTTCTTGCGGGAACGTCCATGGCTGCTGTGAATTTGCCTGTGCATAAGGAAGTCCTGGATAACGGACTTACCGTGCTTTTGTATCCGAACGCTCAGGCTCCTACGGTGAGTTTTCGTCTGTTCTATGTGACCGGGTCCGTTCATGAAGTTCCCGGCAAGTCGGGACTTGCCCATATTTTGGAACATGAACTGTTCAAGGGAACGAAAAAAGTCGGCATTTCGGACAGCATTGCCGATGCCAAGTTCATGGCCACCCAGGATTCCTTGCAGGCTTTGATTCGTCCTGCGAAACTTGCTGGCGATACGGCTCTTGTCAAAAAACTCGCCGCAGAACACGACTCCGTGCTGAATGAACACCGCAAGATTTTCGTCAAGGACGAACTGTGGGGCGCCTACCAGGCTGCTGGTGGAACAGGTCTCAATGCTTTCACGAGCGATCTCTTGACTGCTTACACGGTGACCCTCCCTAAAAACAAGATGGAACTTTTCATGTGGCTCGAATCCGACCGCATGCAGAATGCCGTGCTTCGAGAGTTTTATTCGGAACGTTCTGTCGTCCGGGAAGAACGTCGCATGCGCTATGACGACCGCCCGACGGGCCGTTTTTATGAAACGCTCAATTCCATGATATACGAAGCGTTCCCGTACCGAGTGCCGACCATCGGCTGGCCCAGCGATATCGAGAACCTGACGCGTGAACAGGCCGAAGAACATTACCGTAGGTATTACAAGCCACGCAATGCGATTCTCGTGCTGGCGGGCGACCTGGATACGCTTGAAACGATGAAGGTCGTCAAGAAATATTTTGGTCCAATCCCGACGGGTGATGCGTTCCCGCCGCTTACGGTGCGCGACCCGGAACAGGCGGGCGAAAAGCGCCTGATTGTCAAACGCAAGGATGCCCCGAACTTATATACGCTTGTCTTCAAGACTCCTGCCGTGGGCGACAGTACGCTTTACGCTCTCGATATTGCCGAAGGCGTTCTGAACGGTCGTTCCGGTAGGTTATACAAACGTCTCGTCGAAGAAGAAAAACTCGCCGTTGGCGTGAGTGCAAGCAACAGTCCGAACAAGTACATTTCCGAGTTTTCCGTACGTGTGAACTTGCGCCCCGGTGCCGATCGTGAAAAGGTCGAAAAAGTGGTGTGGGAAGAACTTGAAAAACTCAAGACGGAACGCGTGAGCGAACGTGAATTCCAGAAGGTCAAGAATGGCGCCTATGCGGCTCTTATCCGTAGCTTGACGGACATGGAAAAAGTGGCGACGATGCTTGGCTGGTACGAAGTCTATGGCGATTACCGCATTTTCCTTAATTGGGCGGACAACTTGGATAAAGTCAATGTGAACGAAGTGCAGGCTGTGGCGAAGAAAACTTTCGTCCGTGAAAAATCCACAGTCGGTTTCCTGGTGAAGGAATAGTAGGACGGAATCATGGCGTTCGTTCATCTACAGACTCATTCTGAATTTTCGATTTTGCAGGCTTCGGCCCGGCTTGACGATATTTTGGCGGCGGCCGCGGCAGAAAATGCGCCCGCAGTGGCCTTGACGGACCACGGCGCCATGTTTGGAATCCTCGAAATACAGACGCGCGGAAAGGACTTGAACAAGAAGCGCAAGGAAAAAGGTCTCCCGCCGGTCAAAACTATTTATGGTTGCCACATATACGTAGACACTCCAAGCGCAAGCCAGAAAGATCCGACGACGTTTGAACGCTTGACGCTCCTCGTCGAAAACGAGAAGGGGTATTACAACCTGCTCCGTATTGTAAGTTACCGTTACGAAGATGGCGACCGCTGGGCTGAAATTCCGTCTGTTCCGCTGGAGACGGTGAACGAGTTCAAGGAAGGCGTGATTGCGATTGCTGGAGATTTCTTTAGCCGTTACGGACAGAATGTGGCGGCGGGCAGGGATTCCCTCGCGCTCGAGTACATGGACCGCCTGAACGAGATTTTTGACCACGACCATTTGTACCTCTCGGTTTGTGATAACGGTATTCCGCAGCAAAAGCGCGTGAACGAGTTCAACGTGGAACTCGCGAAGAAGTACGGTCGCGAAGTCGTGGCGGTGGGCGATGTCCATTACATAAAGCCCGAAGATGCGATGGCGCACAAGGTGCTCCGTTGCATTGCGCTCAAATCGACGTTGAACGATTTTACGGACAAGCGTTTCCCGACGGACCAGTTCCATTTCCGTTCCGAAGAGGAAATGGTCAAGCTCTTTGGGCATATCCCGGGAGCGATTGAAAATACGGTGAAGATTGCGGAACGCTGCAACTTTACGGTAAAAACCGGTATCGGTGACGAGTTCTGGCCGCGCTTCAAGATTCCGGACGAGTTCCTCGCGAGCGAAGAATGCGCGAAGATTCGAGCCTTCATGAAGGCTGAATACGATGCCGAATATCCGGTAATCCGCGAACGTGAACTCAAGGGCGTCATCAAGGACCGGAAGAAAAAGGTCAGGGCGAATTACTGCGCCGAAAAGGGCATTGCCGAAGACGCCTTGACGGATGCGGACAACGCCGAAATCGATCGTTTGTCCCAGCCGGAGTTTTTTGACGACGACGACAAGAAGGCTTGGGAAAAGAATACGCACCGCTGGTGTAAACCCGGTGGCGATGCCGACGTGTATATCACGCACTTGTGCAATGAACGCCTCAAGTGGCGATTCCCGGACGAAGATTTCAAGTTCCCGACCCACGAGACCGACGTGGGCAAGCGCATGTACAAGGAAATCAACTGTATCCGCAACATGAACGTGGCGGGTTACCTCTTGATTGTGTGGGACTTCATCAACTGGTCGCGTGAACATGGGATTCCCGTGGGGCCGGGGCGTGGTTCTGCTGCAGGTTCGCTTGTCACTTACATCATTGGCATTACCGACATTGACCCGTTGAAGTTTGATCTCCTTTTTGAACGTTTCTTGAATCCGGAACGTGTGTCCATGCCGGATATCGATACCGACATTGCGGATAGGGACCGCGGTCGCGTCATCCAGTACGTGACGGACAAGTACGGCAAGGAGTGCGTGGGGCAGATCATTACTTACGGTATGCTCAAGTCCAAGGCGGTGATTACAGACGTCGCACGCGTGCTCGGATTTGCTCCCGGCGAAGCGAAAGCCATTACGGGGCTCTTCCCGCAGCGAACGCTGAATTTTAGTTTGAAGCAGGCGTGGACGGGAAAGGACAAGAAGGGCAACAATCTCGAAGATGGTTACAGCCCGGAACCTTTGCAGGCGCTCGTGAACAGCCGCCCGAGTTTACAGAACTTGTGGAACATCGCGCTTACGCTTGAAGATTTGCCGCGCCAGACGGGCGTGCATGCTTGTGGTGTCGTGATTACGCCGACCCCGATATACAACTTGGCTCCCTTGTACCGTGCCGCTCCGGAAGATACGCCGGTGGTGATGTACGATAAGCATTACGCCGAAGACATCGGACTTTTGAAGATGGACTTCCTTGGGCTCATCAACTTGTCCATCATTCAGGATACGGTGAAGATGGTCGAGCAGAACAGGAACATCAAGCTTGTGATGAACAAGATTCCGATTGATGACAAGGCGACCTTCGAACTTTTGGGCAAGGGCCTTACGACGACGGTGTTCCAGTTCGAATCTCCGGGCATGCAGAAGTACCTGCGCGAGCTGAAGCCGACACGAATATTTGACCTTATCGCTATGAACGCCCTGTACCGTCCGGGGCCGATTGACCAGATTCCGCACTTTATTGCACGCAAGAACGGCAAGGAAGAAATCGACTGCTACCATCCTGATTTGGAACAGGTGCTTGGCGAAACGTACGGCGTGATTGTGTACCAGGAACAGGTGATGAAACTGGCCCAGATTTTGGGCGGTTACACGCTGGGCGGTGCAGACAACATCCGACGCATCATGGCGAAGAAGATGCCGGAAAAGATGGCTAAGCTCGAACCGGAATTTTTCGAGAAATGCTTGGCCAAGGGCTACGACCGCGCCATGATCCAGAAGGTGTGGGATGCCGTGCTCCCGTTCTGCGGATACGCGTTCAACAAGAGCCACGCTGCGGCTTACGCTTACGTTGCTTACCAGACGGCGTATCTCAAGACGCATTACGGTCCGGAATACATGGCTGCCTCCATGACATCGAAGATGGGCAAGACCGAAGACACGGTGACCATCATCCTGGAGTGCAAGCGCCTCGGAATCGAAGTCCTTTCGCCGAACATCAACACGTCGCTCGGCGTATTCTCGGCGAATGCGAAGGGGCAGATTCTATACGGGCTTGCGGGCATCCGCAACGTGGGAATTGCGGTCGTCGAAGACGTGGTCGCAGAACGTGAACGCCGTGGCATTTACAAGGATATTTTCGATTTTTGCAAGCGCGTGACGGAATTCCAGGCGGCGCAGCCGGAAAAACGTCCGCCGCTCAACAAGAAGGTGCTGGAATGCCTCATCATGGCGGGCGCCTTGGACGATTTGCCCGGGAGTCGGGCTGTGCAAATAGCAACGGTCGACCGTGCTTTGGAAGTGGCCTTGCGCAGCCAGGAAGACAAGGCGATGGGGCAGGTTTCGCTGTTTGACATGGGTGGCGGGGCCGCCATCCAGAATACCGCCGAAGTTTTGGAAGATGCGGAAGAATGGACGGCGATGGAAATGCTCAACAAGGAACGCAGCGTGCTGGGGCTGTTCCTCTCCGGGCACCCGCTGGACGAGTTCCGCCCGGAACTTTCAGGCTTTACGACGTGCTCGCTTTCGGAAGATGAAATCACGCGGCATGTAGGCGATACGATTGTTGTCGGTGGCGTGGTCATCAAGATGCGTTCTATTGAAACGAAGCGCGGCGATACGATTGGCTCTGGTGCCGTTCAGGACTTCCATGGCGAAGTCGAACTGTTTTTCAAGAAGGACGTTTGGGAGCGCCTGCGCGATACGGTTTCGATTGACGACCGCGTGCTTGTGAAGGGTGCGCTCGAACAGCAGCGTGATCGCGACGGTTATCAAATTATCGTTGAAGAGGTCTTGCAGCTTGACCGTGTACGTTGCGACATGGTGAGCCACATCCATGCGTCTCTTTATACAGGAATGCTCACAGACGAATTTTTGGATAAGCTAGAAGTCGAAATGAAGGCGAATTTGGCCGACGAATACACCCGTGGGTGCGAATTGGTGCTTCATTTGGAGGCAGAGTCGGGTTACGAACATGTTGTTGTTCTAAAGAAATATAAAGTTGTATATACTCAGGAATTGTTGCAGTGGCTCAGGACCGATCTGGGTGCTCTGAAGGTTTGGGTATCAAATCGTGCGAAACGCTAACGAAGAAAAGAGTCCTTACATCCTCATTTGCGCAGGCGAAGATTCCGGCGATATGATTGGCGCCGAAGTCGTTGCCTCTGTTGTACGTCATGGGTTTAAGGCGGTTGGAACGGGCGGCCCCCTCATGCAGGAACAGGGCCTTTCTCCTTTGTGGGATTACAACGAGCTCCCTGTTTCGGGAGTGGGTGACGTTGTTCCGAAATATTTTTCGTTAAAGAATGTTTTTGAAATTCTCAGTGATGCTGCGGAATCCAGAAAGTGCCTTGGTATTATTGCAATTGATTATCCTGGATTCAACATGAGGCTTGCCCGCCTTGCAAAAAAGTGGGGAAAACCCATGCTTTATGTGGGTCCTCCGCAAATTTGGGCTTGGAAATCAAAACGTGCGAGCTTGTTTAAACAGGCGGATAAGATTCGTTTGGCGGTGTTCTTTGATATAGAAGCCAAGGCGTATCAGCAGATGCAATGCGAAACGATTCGGCTGAAACATCCCGTGACATGCTGGAAACATCGTCATATTGAGCGCAAGCCCGACATGGTGCTTTTGCCCGGAAGCCGCCGTGCAAGTGCGCTTCGCAATCTGCCCGCTTTTGTGGCTGTTGCCGAAAAATATCGCAACATTTGGGCCGAGCGCTATAAAGGCCCGATACCCGATGTCGTTGTAATGGCCTCGCGCGAAAGTCTGGAAGTTCCGCTTTTGGTCGCTCTCGAACAGATCCATGATGGACGTTTGCCTAGCTGGCTGAAGGTGGCCGTGGCTCCAAAGCAACTCAGCGACCGCTTGGATTTTTATGCGAGTTTTTCTGCTGCAGTGACATCGTTTGGAACGAGTACGCTCGAAATGGCCTGCGTAGGAACTCCGTTTGCGGCTTGTATGGTTCCTGACTTTTTGACATTTTCGATGGGCCGCTTAATGGTCCGTTCAGAGTTCTTGTCGCTCCCGAATGCGATTCTTGGCTGTGGCGTGACCCCGGAATTTATTATTCGCAATAAAATGAATAACCGTATGGCGGAATCCATTGTTGACGCTATTTTCCAGCAGGACTACGGGACTGTATGTGAAATAGCCTTGCGTCTTCGCAAGGCGTTGAACGTTGGCAAAACTACGGACGAACTAGTGTCTGAATTTCTTGCTCAGTTCGTCGAGCGTTAAGCGCATGAGCGTGGGGTTTCCGAACGGGGATTTGAGCGGGTCCTGCGTAATCATCAATTGAGCGACGAGCGCCGTAATTTCTTCGGGTTTGAGTTTGTCGCCGGCCTGGTAGGCGTTTGTCTTTGCCCATGATTTCGCAATCGCCTCCTGGAATTTGACCATGTCGTTTTTGGTATCGTTCTCGTCGACGTCGTTCAAAAAATCGTGAACGGCTTTTGCTGCACGCGAAAGCGGGAGCGAACTCGGGATGGAACGGATTTGGAACGTGTCTCCACCGAACGGCTCGACGAAAAATCCGAGTTTCCTCAGTTGTTCGTCAACGTTGTGGAATATTTCCTTTTCTTGTTTGGAAAGGTCTATGAGTTCCGGGAACAGGAGTTCCTGGCTGTCTTGGGCGATGTTGTTCTGGAGCGATTCCATGGCTTGTTCGAAAAGCACGCGCGTGTGGGCCGCATGCTGGTCGATAATCAGGAGACCGTTGGAATCTTCGCCTGCGATGTAGGTGTTTGCAATCTGGAAAAATGCTGGCGGTGCCCACGGAACGTTTTGTGGCTGTTCCGGCTTCGTGAGGTCGTTCTCAAGCGAAATAATCTTGCCATATTCGGGCAGCGAAAACAGGTCCTGGACATCGTCGCTTACGTCGTACTTGGAGCGTTTGTCCGAGAGCGTGTTTGCGGATTGGGCTGGCTGTGATGGGACCGGCTTGCGGGGAGTTTCCCATGGAAGGTCGTTTTGTACCGGATCTTTCAGAGACTGGGCTTGCGAACTGGGCGTGAACGCTTGTGGGGTTGCTGTAAAAGGTGATTGTGCGTTCGATGAATGGGCTGGATTTTCGAAGGGGGCCTGCGCCGGTTTTCCCATGAGTTCGTCGCTCAAGTCGATGAACGGGGAGTTCGCTTCTAAATCCTTGGTAAATGTATCGCGGATGGCGTGCGTCACCACGAGAAACACCAAATTGCCGTTTGCGAACCGGACCTCGCGCTTAGCCGGGTGGACGTTGATGTCGAATTCCATGTCGGGCATGTCGAGAAACAGCACCGTGACGGGTTTGCACTGCGCTCCGTACGGCTCGTAAGCTTGCGACACCGCCTTGCTCACCATCTTGTTTTCGATGGGGCGATTCCTCATGAAAAGGAATTGGTGGTTGCGTTTGCCGTTCGTTTCAGTCGTGGGGGAGATGTAACCGGTCACGTGGACTCCCGCTTCGGTGTAATCGACGGGCAATAAACTCTTGGCGACTTTGGAGCCGATGGCTTCGGCGATACGGCTGCGGAGTTCGCCGGGCACGCCTGTAAAGACCGTCCTGTCTCCTATTTTATAGTCAAACCGTATTTCCGGGTGTGAAATGGCTGTTTTTAAGACAATGTCCAAAATGCGGGAACATTCGGAGGTCTCGCTGCCAAGGAACGTGCGGCGTACTGGCGTGTTGTAGAATAGGTCTTCAACGAGGAACGTGGTGCCACGGCTAGCCTGGACGTCTTCTCTTTCGATGACTTCGCCGCCCTTGACGACAATGCGTCCGCTTTCGCCTTCTTGCGTGGCGCTTGTGATGGTGAGTTTGGATACGGCGGCGATGGAGGCGACCGCTTCTCCGCGGAACCCGTTTGTCTGAAGGTGAAACAAATCGTCTGCGTTCGTTAGTTTAGATGTAGTATGGCGTAAAAAACAGAGTTCCAGATCGGCACTTCCCATGCCTTTTCCGTTATCTTGAACCTGGATTTTTTTCTTTCCACCTTGCTCGATTTGTATTTGGATTCGGGTGGCTCCGGCATCGATGGCGTTCTCGATGAGTTCCTTGACGGCCGATGCTGGACGCTCGATAACTTCCCCGGCAGCAATTTTATTGATGATTTCGTCGGATAAAAGGTGAATTTCTGCCATTTTTTGCTTTATATGTAGCTTTTTGTTCAGACAATTGATATTGTATTGCTATATTGTAAATATAGCTAATGAATTTGAATGAACAAGTGAGGTGAGTGAAATGGTTTCAAATCTATTCCTTCAGCTAGCACACATTGAATTGCTTATGTCATACCCGGTCAAGGACATCTTGACCTTGGTCAAACGAGATTCGCGGTTCAACGTGAAACTTCTAAATGATTTGTATTTCGAAGATTCGTACGTAGATGAAAGCGCTTACCGATTCATCATGGATAACATCGTCGCATGGCTCTATGAACGCGGCGAGAATCCGGATGATTTCATTGATCGCATCGTCAAACGTTGTGCGGCATTTGAAGTTGTTCCTGCTCGTAGCGTGCTCCGCTCCTACTTGCCGTTCGTCTCTTCGTTCTACACTGCTGAAGACGCTCGTGAACTTTGCCTTGAAATCATACCGAAACGTTATCCATTCCTCACAAAGGCGTCCATTCTTCGCAACGTGGTCGAAGGTGAAAACCGCAGGGTGGACTTCACTTTCCAGTTCGAGACGCCGGGCGTACTTGCGGCAAACCCGATGCGCTGGATTCGCAGCATGATCAACATCGGACCGCTTCTGTTGAACACTCCCGCTTACGAACACATTAGCTATATCGCCACACAGACTTCGTTTATCGAAGCGCTTGAAAACAGAGTTCCCGCCGAAATGAAGGAAGACGGTGGTGTCTATATCAAGGATGAACTGGTGGGTCGCCATACGACGTTCGGCGACTGCATCGAAGAAAACAAACTTGAATGGATGAACGATGTGGAAAAGAGCATTGGTTGTGTACGTTCCTTGGTGGACATCCGCGACCCGAAGACCGGCGCCGTGCTTATTGAAAAGGATTGCTATTACGGTGCTCCGGCCTATATTCTCGACTTCAACTTCAAGGCGAACGTGAATGCTTCGGAACCGTTCATCAAGCTGATGAGTTCCGTCGTGAAACAGGAATTTGCGGCTTGGGCTCCGCTCCAGAAGGCTCATGAACAGCTTCTTGACGCCATGAACGATTCTGTCACGATTGTCTATTACAAGAGCGACGATTCTATCTCCGTGAACAGCAAGCACCTCATGCGCAACGTGCCGGCACGTATTCTTCGCAATTTGCTTCGTGAATATACGGTTACGGGTCGTGAAGAATACGAAAACCGTGAATTCAAGCGTGACCCGGCCATTTGCATGGATCCGCTCCGCCCGAACTTCGAGAGCCGGTTGAACCGCGTTATCGCCCATATCAATGGCTCCGACGATCCGGAACATCCGAGCGAAGGCGTCAAAAAGTTCTTCGAAATCGAACGTCATCGCCGTGGCGGTTTCCGTTTTGTTCCGAAGTGCAAAATTATCTTTAGAGAAGAATAAATTTACTTTATTCTAAACTTACGGCAGTCTTTGCTGCTTGTAAGAGAAAAAAAAGGTAAATTTTATTGAGTGAAGAAATAAGAAAAAGGAAAGAACCAAACCGGATACTAATTGGTATATTTGGAGTGTTGAGAATGGTTGGAAGGGTAAATCCTGAAACGACTTTATCATTGCTCCCCTCCTGATAGGTTCAAGGTTCTGGAAACCGCTCAATATTTTCTCCTTCTTAGGAAAGGGCTCTTTTAGAGCCCTTTCTCTTTTTTTATAAAAAAGATTTTTAAAAAATTATGCGGGAGGGGCCCCAGCTCGGAGTGGACGCCTGCGGCGTCAGCGGCTTCACTCGGTCATATCGGCAAGCATGCTTGCCGCTGCGACACTCGCTTTGCACGCTACTGCGAAGATTTTTTTGCTGACGCTTCCATTCTCTAAACGATTGCTTGTCATCTTTAGGATGAATCAATATCTCGCTTTGGGGTGGTATAAAGAGAACTCTCGCTGTAAACGAAAAAAAGCCCGCATCATCATGATACGGACTCTCTAATAACTAATGACTAATCACTATCTTCTACGTGCAGCCATTTCTTTCTTCAAGATATCCATGACGGCGCCGAGTTCGGCGGGAGCCTTGAACACCGGGTTCGCGTACTTGCTTGAAATGCCTGCGAGAGTTTGTTCGTGATAGCCGACCTTGAATTCCGTGAACTTGAGGCCGTGTGCCGTGCTGATGACGACAACGTTTTCGTCCTTTGCAATTTTGCCTGCGGCGACGAGCTTTTCGAGAGCACCGAGGGCCACGCCGGTGTGCGGGCAGCAGTAAAGTCCGATGCGGTCGCCGCGGTGTGCTGCGTTCGCGAGTTCTTCTTCAGTGACGCTTACGACCATGCCGTTCGTCTTCTGGATGGCGCGGACTGCTTTCGGATAGCTGACCGGGTTGCCGATTTGGATGGCAGACGCGAGCGTTTTCTTCGCTTGAACCGGCACGAGTTTGTCGAAACCTCGTTCGTAAGCCTGATAGAACGGATTCGCGTTTTCGGCCTGGGCGACGATGATGCGCGGGATGCGGTCGATGAGGCCCATGGCCTTGCAGTCTTCAAAGCCTTTGGCGAGTGCGCTCACGTTGCCGAGGTTGCCGCCCGGGATAATCACGGTGTCGGGGACGGTCCAACCCATTTCCTGGCAGATTTCCGGAGAAATGGTTTTTTGGCCTTCGACGCGGAGGCTGTTCATGGAGTTCGCGAGATAGATGCGGTTGTCTTTCGTGACTTCCTGGACAATCTTCATGCAGCCGTCAAAGTCGGTGTCGAGCGCAAGCACGATGCTGCCGTTGGAAATCGGCTGGATGAGCTGTGCGGTGCTGGTCTTGCCGGCCGGGAGGAACACGATGGAGGGGATACCGGCCTTCGCGCAGTAGGCGCTGAGGGCTGCGGACGTATCGCCGGTGGAGGCGCAAGCGACAGCGTCAATCGGGTGAATGCCCTTCTTGATAATGTGGTTCACCTGGCTTACGAGGACCGTCATGCCGAGGTCCTTGAAGCTACCCGTGTGGGAGTTGCCGCAAAGTTTTACCTTGAGGCTTCCGATGCCTAAATCTTTTGCGAGAGGGGCGGCGTCAAAGAGCGGGCTCCAGCCTTCACGCATGGTGACGATGTCTTCGACGGGCATGTCCGGGAGAACCATTTCACGCTTGCTCCAGATGCCGCTCATATCTTCGGGCTTGAAACTCATGCGGCGTTCGGCAAAGAGCTTCTTCCATTCTTCGGGGCTGCGGCTGGCGAGTGCTGCGCGGTCGTGTTCGACTTCGAGCAGGCTTCCATCGACCTTGCTCCTGTAAATGACGTCGGTCAGCGGGTAGGTGTCGTCGCCGTTGATGTTTCTAAAATGAGCGTTAAACTGAGACATGATAATCCTCTTAAATTTTTACGAGGCAAATATAGCAATTTAGAATTTAGAGCTTAGAGCTTAGAACTTAGAATTGCCCTAAGCTCTACCGCCTAAGTTCCACCAACTAAACCCCATACCCCAAAGGCGCGCAGCGCCGAGCCCATAGCCCATACCTTCACTGGATTGGGCTGACGCCTCCAGGATGACACAAGGTTGGTGAGCCGGTTGATGTGCCTGTCGAATTAGTCGAACCACTCGTCTCTCGTCTGTAGGCCCGAAGGTCCGTTCTTTCGTCTAATTTCCTAATTGCGTTTTTGCTATATTATGGTCGAAATTTATTACAAGCAAATACTCGGAGTTCTGAGTGAACAAGAAAAAATTTATTTTATTCCCGCTTTTGGCGTTGTTTCTGTCGTCCTGCTTGTTTGACACGGATGACGATGGCCTGTCTAACTGGCTTTCTGATCAAGGAATGCCTAGCAGTTATGATGTTCAAACGGTAACGGTCCCTGACTTGAAGCCGGTGTCTGCTAAGGTTTTCGAGAATTTGCGTCCAAAGAGTATTTATTCTAGCGGAATCTTTGGCGCTACTTCGGGAATGTCGCATGATGTCGTTTTTGATTTCGTTATCGATACGACTGTATATACTTCGTTTTGGACGGGGCTGAAAAAAGCTGATTCGGCAAAATCGTTTTTGCAGTTACGCCTTGTTGATTCGTATTACCTGTTTAAACCCGCGCCCTCGGGTATATTGCCCGTTGAAGATGACATCGAACTCAACGTAAGTTGGATTCTTTCGGATAAGTTGACCGGACAAGAAATCAATGATTTGGCTAGCATCAACGATTCAGCTTGGCAGTACGGACTGACCTCTTGGAAGGCAAAAAAGTCCGCTGATACGACGGCATCCATTTCGATCAAGGCTGTTACGAGCAGCAAGACTGTAAGCCTGGCGGACACGCTCCTCGAGTTGAACTTGCCCAGCGCTCTTGTGAACGATATTCGCAAGAAAACATGTTCTCGTCGGTTGCAGTTACGCCTGTCTGCTCCTGAAGCTCCGCATGTTTACCGTTTTTACGGGCCTGATGTCTTTTCTCCGCGTCTTGTCGTACAGAATTCAGAAACGGGCGATTTTTTAAGATTCAATACTGTACGTGCCGCCGTAATTTCAAAGAATCAGGAAAAATGCAAGGACTGCCTGGTGCTGCACGGTGGCTCCCTTGATTCCTTGGAGGTTGAGTTCCCGTCCAAGCCAATCATGAAAGCCTTGTCCGAATTTTATGGCGATGAGTTCCCTTACAATGTAGGTGACAGCAACGATGTGCGTCAGGCGGTCGTGATGGCCGAGCTTACGTTCTACAGGGATGATACCAAGGGCGAAAGCGAAATCGACTTGCCGATAATGGTGCGCAACGGTTCGTATGTGGATAGTGCCGAATCGGTCGTGTTCCGTGCAGAAAACTATATACCGGACAGACTTCGTATCAATGAGCATGGGCATCCGAATATGGTGTTCTATGAGGGCGATTCCCTTGCATTGCAGGTGACTGCCGGTATGCGGAACTTTATTAATAAGGCCAGTGATGGACGTTCGTTTAGAATGTTGATGCGTCTGGAACGTTCGGTCCTTTTGCCCAGCGATTCTTCTTACAGTGTGCTTGTCCGTCAGGATACAACGTTTAAGGATGAAGACAAAAAAGAGGTGAAGTCCATTCGAACGGATACAATCCCTGTGTTCTTCCCATATACGAACTACGCTCGTTACGATTTTTCCACTATCAAGAACAAACCGGCGACGCTCAAGCTGTGGCTTGCCTCTAAGCGCGGCGAGAATACGGACAAAAAGAAAATCGTGAAAATAGACACCGCCAAGTCTGTTAAGACAGAAGGGAAGAAAGTCACAACCTCTACTGCACGCGGGGGTAAATAATGAAAAAGTTTATTAGTGCATTGCTTTGCGTTTCCAGTTTTTCCTTTGCGTCGATGATTGGCCTTGATGCCATTGGTCAAGAACAGATTGCGGGCGGCTCCGCCGCTATGGCGGGTCGTGGCTTTGCGGGTAACGCTAAGACTGGCGATATCGAGGGTATTTCCACGGTGAACCCGGCGCGTCAGGCGTTCGATACGAAGGTCTCGCTAAACTTGAACTTTTTGCTGGATGTTTCGACGGCAGACCGTTCGAATTCTCATTTCACAAAAACCGATATTTCGATGCCTTCGATGAATCTTACGTTCCCGATGGGCGACTTTGGTACGTTTGGCGTTTCGCTGTGGCAGCATTATTCCGCATCGATGCGAGAAACTCTTGAAGACGAAAAAGAGCAGTGGAATGCTGAAATTGAATACCAAAGTTCCATCTATGAACTGGTGCCGACTTACGCTATCAGACTTCCATTCCTTCGTATGGTCTCGCTTGGCGCCTCGGCTCACTTTGTGATGGGAAGCTTTACCCGTAGCTTAACGCTCGGGGCCGATAATAGCGGAATTGCCAAAGAAGACGCCTGGGCTACGAGCGATGTCGACTTGTCGGACTACGTGCACGGCGACTGGGATATCAAGCACCACCCGGCGTATTATTCGTTCGCTGTTCAATACCGCGGACGCATGGCGTCTTATTTCTTTTCGTTCACGACGCCTTATACGTTGTCAAATACGTTGGACTACAACTTTAGATTCAGCGAATTGGATACGCTCGCACCGACTCGTAAAACGCGCGAAATCAGGATCCCTGCAATGCTTGCCACTGGCGTCAATTACCGCATCAACAAACGCCATAACGTGATGGCGGATGTGGCATGGCGCGCTTGGAACCGTGATATTGATAATGTTGCCGGAAGCTGGAACATGACGCAGATGACAAAAACCCAAAACGATTTTAATATTTCTGTAGGTTACCAGCGAGACGGAAGCGATGTCTTTTACGATTCCTACTGGGATCGCATGACGTATCGGGCCGGTGCCTGGTACAAGAATTGGTATGTAGAAGACGTTTCTGAAATTGGCGGAGCTGTTGGCGCCGGATTCCCGCTCGGGAGACGCGGTACTACGCTGGATTTGTCTATCCAGGGTGGCGTCCGGCTGACGGATGACGACCATAATTGGAGTGAATCCTTTATTGGTATTCGCCTGGGATTGGTTGGTGTAGGAAGTTGGGGCAAGGCCCGTGGTCAGTAAGATTTAATTAGAAGGAGATCGAAAATGGCTACTAAAAAAAATGAAGTGGATGTTAAGAAGGCTGTTGTGAAGAAAGCGGCAGCGGTGAAAACTGTATCGAAGGCTGAATCAGACGCCTCGGCAAGATCGGCGAAAAAGAAGGCCTCAGTGAAAAAAACGGTTGCCGAGAAGAAAAATACAGAAGAAAAGAAACCTGCCGCAAAGAAGGTTGTTGCCGTGAGTCCGGCAAGCACAACGGCTAAGAAAGTCGTGGCGAAGGTCGCCAAGAAGCCTGCTGCTGTCGTGGAAAAAGTTGCTGCGAAGGCGGCGCCTGCAAAGAAGACTGCCCTTCGACAGGGCTCAGGGACTGGAGCCGCAAAAGCCGTAAAGGATGTGAAAAAGACCGCTAAGGTTTCTGCAAAGACGGCTAAGTCCGTTGCTGCCGCAAAGAAGGTTGTCAAGGCCGCGACGAAGGCCAAGAAAGTCGAAGTTGAAGTTGTTGAAAATCCGGCTGCAAAGAATGCCAAATCTACCGCTCCGGAAGCTTTGCCGCAATCTTTCGATGCCGAATACCTCGTGCTCATGCAGAAGGATCCGAACTGGCTGCAAGCCTTCTGGGATGTTTCTGAAGAGCGTATCAAGGCTGCCAAGAAGGGCAAGGGCAAACTCGTTCTTCGCTTGTTCGATATCTCGAACGACTTGACCGTTAAGCGCAACAAAAAGCTCAAGTTCCACGATATCGAAGTTCCGGCAGACGCCCGTAGCTGGTATGTGGAAAACAAGGCTACGCAGAACTGCGCCGCTGCTCTTGGCGTTGTCGCTGCGGGCAAGTTCGAATCGCTTGTCGAAGCTGGCCCGATGCAGACGTTCACGCTTGAAGGTTCCGAAGTGAATGCGGATAACGTTTTTGTTCGTGCTTCCCTCGGCGGGGCAACTCTCGGTGGCTTTGGCAGTTCGGGACTTTCTTCGATGTCTGCCAAGAACTGGCTCGAATCGCTCTCGAGTTCTTCGGGTTCGATGTTCTCGGGTGCACTTTCCAGTGCCGCTCTCAAGAGCAACAAGCTAGAACTCCCGAAGGATTCCGTGAATTATGGCAAGGATTTCTTCTTGTGGGTCAAGACCCGCTTGATTGTCTATGGCGGCACGCGTCCAGATGCGCACTTGCAGGTGCGTGGCGAACCGTTCCCGCTCAATCCGGACGGCACCTTCAGCTTTGAAGAAGACCTCCCGGACGTGACGAAGATTATCCCTGTCTTTGCTACCGATAAGGATGGCGATTTCCCGACGACAATCGTTCCGATCGTAGTGAAGCGCACGGAATAATGGCGAAGCCTGGTCGCGTACATCTTTTGCTTCACGCGCATTTGCCTTTTGTGCGTGAACCCTCTTTTGACCGGTTCTTGGAAGAGAACTGGTTTTTTGAGGCTATGGCGGAGACGTATTTGCCCATCATCCAGATGCTGAATCGTCTGGAAGAAAAGGGCGTGCCGGGCACTCTCAATTTTAGCGTTTCATCGGTGCTCTTGGCGATGTTTACGGATAAGCTTTTGCTTAGCCGTTTTACGAATCATTTGCACAAACAGCTCGAGCTGATTGAACGCGAAAAAGTCCGCTTCCAGAACGATTCCGAACGTATGGAAGTGGTGGATTTTTATTGTCGCAGACAGCTTGCTCTCATCAACACGTGGGAGCGCGATTGCGGTTGCGAAATTGTCCCTGCGCTCAAGCGCTTGGAGCAGATTGGAAAAATCAACTTGCTCACGTGCGTGGGGACGCATCCATTTTTGCCGGCGTACCAGAACGATATCGAAGCGATCCGTTTGCAGCTAAAGATTACGGTCCGAGCATTCGAGGATGCTTTTGGCAAGAAGCCTTGCGGGCTGTGGCTCCCGGAATGCGGTTATTTTGAAGGATTGGACGCGATCCTTGCGGAATTCGGATTCAAGTATTTCTTCTTGGAAACGCATGGCGTGCTTTTGGCGAAGCCGGCTCCTAAGTACGGCGTGTTCTCGCCGATCAAGACTCCGGCGGGGCTTTACTGCTTGGGACGCGAACAGAGCAGTTCCATGGAAGTGTGGAGCCGCAAAACAGGCTACCCGGGGCATCCGGAATACCGCGAGTTCTTCAAGGACATTGCGCACGAACGCGAAAGCGAGTATCTAGGAGATTACTTCTTGGCGGCGGGCGCGCATATCGAAACGGGTCTCAAGTATTACCGCATCACGGGAAGCGAAGACAAGAAAGTTTATCGCCCGTGGAATGCGTTACGTCTTGTGGAAGACCACGCGCGACTTTTTGTCGCCAATCGCGAAGCGACTGTATCGAGCTTGCTTCCGAACATGGAGGGCAACAAGGTCTCGATCCTTTGTCCGTACGATGCGGAACTTTTTGGACACTGGTGGTTTGAAGGCCCGCTGTTCATCGAGAAAATGTTTGAACGTGCGGCAAGCTCGAGCGTGGTCGAGATGGCGTCTCTTGAGGATTCGATTCGCGAGCCGGCTGATAAAGACGTTCATAAGCCGATTTTCTCGTCGTGGGGCGAGGGCGGTTTTGGCGAAGTCTGGATGAATGACGAAGTCGCTTTCCAGTACCCGATGTTCTTTAGAATGCGGAAGATGATGGACAATTTGAAGTCGCGCATTTCTAATGGGAAGGCTTCTGGAAATGCAGTAGGGAATGCGCACGGTTCAAAAAATGCGGTTGCCAAACGTTTCCTCGCGCAGATGGCTCGCGAACTCGTGCTGTTCCAGGCTTCGGACTGGGCGTTCATGATTCACAACAATTCTGCGGCGGATTACGCCCGTGCCCGTTTGAACGGACATTATGAAAATGTCTGTGCACTTTATAAAGAAGCCGTAAAGGCGAATCCTGACATGTGTTTGCTCAAGAAACTTGAACAGAAGAATAATTTGTTCCCATGGATCGGGGCGTTGGTTTAGACGAATGAATATAATGGAGATTCCGGCTCGGAGACCGCAATGGCGTTGTGTTTGCTTATTGCTAACAAATTCTCAACCACTAACCACTAATCACTAGCCACTAATAAACTACCATAAAGCTCGTTGTTTTGTCTTTGTTGCCGACACGGAAACGGTAAATTCCCGGGGCCATCTTCGCTTTGACCTGGTCTTCTTGCAGACAGAACGACGTTCCTTCGTATTTTTCTTGAGCGATTAGATCGCCCCGTCTCGTTCTAAGTTCAATAAAGTTCTTGTCGCGGGGGAGCGGTGCAAAACAGAGCGGTCCACCTCTCCATGGAACGGGGTAAGCATGCGGGGCGATATCTTTATTCACGATGGGAATGCTTTCGGAATTGCCGAGTCGGCTGAAAATCCAGAGGGTCGAATCGCTTGTGGACAAGACTGAAGCGAGACTGTCTAGCGTCCTGTTATTTTCAATTTTGAAAATCGATGGTTTGCCTTCGCTGTAAACGATGATGGATCCTTTACCGGTAAAGTTTGTGAAATCGACATAGTAGTGTTCCGTGAAATTTTGCGGAAGTCTGTAATACTGGAAAGCGAGACTTTTGATGTTCGGCTTGATTGTATCTTGGGCGATTTCGAATATAGCATCGCTCCATAGAGGTTGGTCTTCGTAAAACCAGTTCTTTTTCTTAAAATCGGCGGTACGTCTCCCGGAAAAAGATAGACGGATGGAATAGTCATGGAATATGCTGTCCGCATCAAGCTTGAGTTTTTTTAGCGCTTGTTCAATCTGGTACTCGAAATTCTTGTTCGGATTCCTGGAATAGTTTTCCCAAATACTCTTGTCCAAATCCTTGGATACATTGTAGTATAGATAAATGAGCAACGTCGAGGCTCCATAATTGGCGAATGTATCCGAAAGAGGATCTCCCATTCTTTGGAAGAATCCCGGGATGTAGCGAACATAGTCGTCAATATCGGGATTTGTGATCTCTTCAAAACCTGCTGCGGACGCTTCGAACCAGAAAGACTCATTTACCGTGTAGCTGATGTATGTGAGCTGTATGGCGTGATAGAATTCATGGAAGGCCGTAACGCGGAGCCCTTTGTACCATTTCTCGGTGTAGGGATAGTTGTAGGTCCTGTTGTATAACGGATTGGTCCCCTTTATGTAAGTACAAGGTGTTCCATTGACATAAATAGTGTCTTGATTTGCCTGGTTTGGGCAGGTGTAGTAGAAATCGTTCTCCATAAAAATTTGTGATTCGCCGTTGGAGCCAGCGGGGTCTGTGATAGCGAATGTTTCTTTGCAAATTTCTACTTCTAACTCGTTGTTTCTATTTTGATTGATATCGATAATCTCGACGGGATACAAACCTTCTTTGACTCTTTTTTTGAATTCATGACTTATGCGTGGCCCTTTGGGAGCGTTCATCTTGCGTTTGTTGCAGTAAAAGTCCCAGGCGTCTTCCATGATGGCGGCGGTGCTGTCGGCATATTCTTTTGTCGTTGCGTGCGGGCCTGTCAATACGTATATCACCTGGAAATGTTGCGTTTCGATAGTATAGACGGAGTCATAAAACGATTCGAGGCGGCATAAAGTTTGCTCTACCGGTTCGTCTTTTTTGCTGATCTGGGCATAATATGGTGATTGGTTGCGCTGCTGGATGAGTCTCTCGAAACGCCTCATCGTTCCGCATTCGCCGTCGTAGGCTTGTACATTGCAGAATATGGAAACGAGGAGCAATACTGCTAAACGTGTTATCGGGGTGAACGAAAAATGACGAGGAAAGAATGGACTCATTTTACAGAACTCCGGAGTCTATGAGAATTTGCTTTGCCTTGGCTGTGATTTCGGCAGGAATGGTGAGCTGTTTCTGATGGTGTGGCTTGATACGGGCGTCAATGATCAAGGGCGCTTTGCATTTCCAGTGCTTGTCTTCGACGGTTTCGTCGAGGCCGTAAATGTCTTGCGCCGGGTCGGAACGCGTGAACGTGAGCCACAAAAAATCGCTCAATATGTTATTTGTACTTACTTCGCTGTTTGCCACATTTGTGGCGCCTTCATCGATGATGGAAATCCAGGGATAGTTTTCGCGGAATTCCCAGTGGGCGAGGGATGCTTTGAGCTCTGCGAACGTCGCAGGCTTTTCGTTGTCGGATTTGTCGGCGGTTTTGTTTGTATCGAACGTCGCGGACTTCTTGTATGCCGGGCCTTCAATCATCAGAATGCCGGGCATCACGATTGTTGTTGCTTTGAATCCTTGCGGGAGTGAAAGGGTTTCCAAGTCGCTTGGATTGTTGCGAAGCTCGCGGCACTTCACGCCTGCGGCTGCGATCACAATTTTCGAGCCGTGGTTGAGGCTTGTGCCGGTGTAGTCCAGCGTGTCAATTGTCGTTGATGTTTGGAAATGCAAATCGCGTTCGAAATGGATGCGTTCCAGAATGTGCGTAAAAAATGCGGGAACGTCATTTACGTCGAGGCTAGCTGAGTCTTCTTTGGCGGCAATCAGCAAATACTTTGTTAGGCTTGCCTGGTTGAATCCGAACAGCGCATTTGCTGTCTTCAAAAGCTCCATCGGTTCGCGTTCTTCGGCTGTTGCGTAAGGGCGGAACGCTTCGGAGCCAAGCGCTAGACAAAGCGGATGTACTCCGGCATCATCGACTGCATGGATTCCGTAAACGCCCGGGAGCGATGCGGGAACCATCGGCTCTGTGATTTTGTGGATAAACTTGCCAAAGAGCGTATCTTCTTGAGGCGGGCGCCCGACGACCGTGAACGGGAAAATCGCGTTCTTTTTGCAGAGAACTTTTTTGACTTTCATGCATGGAAAATCATGCCTGCCGGAATAATAACCGATGTGGTCGCCAAATGGACCTTCGGGTTTTAAACCGGGTTCGAGTTCGCCCAAGATACAAAAGTCCGCATCGCTAGAGACGAGGTAGCCATCATGTTCAAAGTAACGGAATCGGCGGTTGCCGAGCATGCCTGCGAACAACAGTTCCGAAAGGTTCTCGGGCATGGGCATCACGGCTGCGAATGTGTGCGATGGCGGGCCACCAATGAAAATGCTGACTTTGAGCGGTCGCCCTTCTTCGAGTGATTTTTGATGATGTCGTGCAATGTCGCGCTTGATTTGGTAGTGCAGTCCGCATTCTTCGTTCGGAATGTAATCGTTCCCGGAAATCTGGATGCGGTACATGCCTACGTTTGTCTGCAATATGTTCGCATTTTCGCTAGGGCGTGTGGCGACTTGCGGTAATGTGATAAACGCGCCTCCGTCTAGCGGCCAGCTGACCAGCTGTGGCAAGTCGCTAAGGCTACATTCTTCAAAATCGCTGATGTTACCTGAACGCATGGGCATGGAGCTGATGCCCGCTTGTGCAGCCTTCCAGAATTTTGCAGGGCTTGGGCGCCTGAAAAATTCCACTGGATTCGACTTGAACTGGATGGCTGTTTTTGTCTGCTCAAAGCCGTCACGGAACAGAAAATTGAACCGTTCGTCACTTCCGAAAATATTGCATGCGGCACGGAATTTGCTCCCCTTGACGTGCTCAAAAAGGAGCGCCGGGCCGCCTTGCCTAAAATTTTCCCTTGCAATTTCGGCCATTTCCAAGTGC
>JAEEGK010006915.1_pt1 | contig 27159 bp, 27 predicted proteins | sample 8958771 | NCBI WGS metagenome assembly JAEEGK01 (sample SAMN16246547, study PRJNA631951) | gut metagenome | biome: gut microbiome; feature: rumen; material: SC-attached | host: Bos | place: Iran: Karaj | collected 2018-10 | reverse complement strand
GCAGCAAGAGTGCCGGTCCATGCGCCGGTACCTGGAAGAGGGATTCCGACAAAGAACATTAGCGCTAGATAGATACTATCTCCAGTTTTTTCTTCGAGTTTTTTGCCACCTTTTTCGCCCTTTTTAAGGCACCCTTTGCAGAATTTTTTGCCTGGTTTCCAATGCCAAGTTGAGCCCCATTCAAGGAAGCGGCGAGCATATTTGAAGATGAAAGGAACGGGGATGAAGTTTCCAATAACGGCAACAAGAAGGACAATCCATTCTGGCACCCCAAAACCGACGCCGATTGGAACAGCACCTCTTAACTCGATAAGAGGAACCATGGAAACAAATAGAATGGTGATTAGTTTCAAAAACATATGGGGATATTATAGCAGATCTGGGTTATATAGTTAAGCTATGAAAGCGCTTATGCTTGAGAAAAACAGGGAAAAATGTTAAAATAACAGAGGTTTAATAAACCGCACATTAAAAGTCTAGCATACGTAATGGAGGTGGTATTATGGGTAACAATGTTGCAAAAGTGCATCTTGATGTGCAAAAGTGTGTCGGAGAATGTCCGTTCTGTGTAGGTCAAACTGGCCACGGTTCCGAATACTTCTGTGTAAAGGATTTATCAAGTCCTGGTATTAGCGTTGGTGACGGTAGTAAGATTCCGGATTCCTGTCCGTTTGTCTTGGAGAGAATTGAGAAAGTATTGGAGCAGGTTTCGAAATCGAAGATCAATCTCCCGCTAAAATACATCGCGAAGGTTGAGAAAATCCAGAATATGAATACTCTCCCAAGCGTAAAGTTTGGGGCGGATCATGGTTATGAGCATATTAAAAGAGTGATCACCATCGGTGAGAAGTTTATTAATGATTGCTCTAAATGGGGGCTCGAATCGAGTGATTCGGTCCAGAAGGATATTCTACTCTTTAAGATTGCGGCATGGTTACATGATAGTGGGCTTGGATATTATGATAAAGTGCAACTTATTGATGACGTTAATTGTGGTGACCATGCAAGTAAGTCGGTAATGATAGCTACGAATTATTTAAAGAGGAATAACTGTGAGGCTATTGATATCGATGACGATGACTGTGATGTTATTGTCGACGCGGTTAGGAATCACTCAGACGGCAAAGATGTAAAGACAATTGTCAGTGCAGCGCTTATTATTGCGGACAAGCTCGATGCTACGAAGCAGAGAGTCGTAAAGCAGAGGGCTGTTGACCCCAACACGGAACAAATGCTCTTGGTTAATAAGATTGAACTTTCTTTTGCCGGCAATAAAGACAAGGGAATTCCGTCAAAGGTCTATCTGGATTATGAAGTCGACGAAGGGTTTGATGAGGCGTTCTTTAAAAGTCTGTGGCCGAAGGGGGTGTTGCTTCCAAAGAAGATCATGAAAGAATACTTCCAGCTCGATTTGTATTTAAGAGTAAATGGGCGGCTTGTCCCGATTTGAAGCAATTAAGCTATGTATGTTAGAGAAAATCCCCGGGTTGTCCGGGGATTTTTTATTTTTAATGTGCCTATGCTTTTAAAATAAAAAAACGCGTGGTAAAATAAGACTACCTGATAATACAAATAAACATCGAAAACAAAAAAGAACTATAAAAAGTTAATAAAGGAGAAAGAAAAAATGTCTAAAGATTTTTTATCTGTTTCTGACCTTGTAGCATCTGCTTCTGAGAAGGAGATTCTGCATGGTGTTTCTTTTGAGGTCTCCGAAGGTGAGACAGCAGTTCTTTTGGGTATGAACGGCGCCGGCAAATCAACCGTTGCGTCGGCAATTATGGGGGATCCAAGGTTTAAAGTATCAGGAAAAGTAAAATTCCTTGGTAAAGATGTTCTTAAAATGCCAGTATTCGAGAGAGCAAGACTCGGAATATTCCTTAGTTTCCAGAGCCCAATTGAGGTTCCTGGTGTTACAACAACAGAGATGATAAGGAGTGTTAAAGAGGAGACGAAATGCGGGTTCGTTTCGCTTGACGAAGTTCGAGGGGGAATTACTGAGTCTGCGAAGAAACTTGGAACGAATATTTGGTTTGCTGAAAGAGATTTGAATGTTGGATTCTCTGGTGGTGAGAAGAAGAAAAATGAGATTTTGCAGATGTTATCTCTTAGGCCAAAACTTGTAATTTTAGATGAGATCGATTCAGGCCTCGATATCGATGCTGGAGCGAGAATTTCGAAAGTTCTAGAAGAATATCAGAAGGAAAGCGGCTGTTCATATCTTATTGTGACCCATAATATGCGCGTTTTAAAGCATCTAAAGCCTTCTAAAGCGATTCTGGTTGATGACGGGCGTGTGATAGCGGTAAAAGATGGAACGCTAGTTAAACAAGTCGAGAAGAAGGGCTACAAGGCCGTACTTGAAGAAATTCAGAAGGAGGTGGCATAATGAAGGGTTTAACAAAGGAACTCGTTTTAGAGCTTGCTAAGCTTAAAGGGGAGCCAAAATGGGTAACTGATCTCCGTCTTAAAGGGGTGGAATGTTGGAATAAGATGCCGATGCCGAAGTTCGGACCGGATCTGTCTGGGCTCGATCTTGAAAATATTGAAACTTATGTGAAACCAAAGGCTGAGATGGTTAGCTCTTGGGAAGAGGTGCCAGCGTATATTAAAAAGACTTTTGATGACCTCGGTATTCCAGAGGCAGAGAAGAATAACCTTGCTGGCGTTGGTGCGCAGTATGATTCAGAAATGGTCTATCTTAATCTTAAGAGAGAGGTTGAGAAACAGGGGGTGGTTTATCTTCCGATGAGCGAAGCGGTAAAAGACGAGAAATATTCGAAGATGATTAGGGAGCACTTTATGAAGCTTATCCCTGTAGATGACCATAAATTCACGGCGCTTCACGCGGCAGTTTGGAGTGGTGGTTCGTTCATCTATGTTCCGAAAAATACAACGGTTGAAATCCCAATCCAGAGTTATTATCGTTTGAACGCTCCAGGGGCAGGCCAGTTTGAGCACACTTTGATTATTGTTGATGAAGGTGCAGATTTCCACTTCATCGAGGGCTGTTCGGCTCCGAAATATAATGTCGCAAACCTTCACTCCGGTGCAGTTGAGGTTTATATCGGTAAAAATGCACACATGAAATTCTCGACGGTTGAGAGCTGGTCAAAAAATATGTACAATTTGAGCACAAAAAGAGCAATCGTCGAAGAGGGTGGCACAATCGAGTGGGTTGCGGGTAGTTTTGGCTCGCATATTACGATGATTTATCCGATGGCAATCTTGAATGGTGAAGGGGCTAAATGCGAATATACGGGGGTAACTTTCGCTTCAAAGGGCCAGATTATTGATAATGGTGCAAAAGTTGTTCACGTCGCACCAAATACGTGCTCGACGATTGATACTAAAGCGCTCAGCAAAGATGATGGCGTTTCCGTGAATCGCACACTCGCGAAAATTTGTCCGGGTGCACACGGTGCGAAAGCTTATATTGACTGTAAGTCATTGCTCCTTAATCCCGGCGCGAAGGCTGAGGCAATTCCAGAGGTGATGGTACACTGTATGGATGCTGAGGCGGCACATGAAGCTTCGGTAGGAAGAATCTCGGAAGAAGCATTGTTCTATCTTATGTCTAGGGGTCTATCTGAAGATAAGGCAAGAGCCTTGATTGTTAGAGGTTTTACGGCTGAGGTGTCAAAGGAACTTCCAGTAGAGTACGCGATGGAGATGAATAACCTAATTAAGATGGAGATTGAAGGCACGGCGTGAGAGAGGCCTATCTAGATAATGCCGCAACGATGAAGAAGTATCTAGATGCTATTAATTCTGAGGCTCAATTTTACCGAAAGATAAATGCTAATCCTTTGCGGGGGTTGTATAAAAAAAGTGTTCAGGCCACAACAGGGGTAAATGAGGCCCGTGAGGCCGTTTTAAAACTCGTTCATGCCGACAAATCGTACACTGTTATATTTTCCAGAGGTACAACAGAGGCGATAAATGTAGTCGCAAATGGATTACTCCTTGGCGACGATGGTTTTGGGGTGATTAATAGAGACGCAAAGGTAGTGATTGATATCGAGAGTCATCATTCAAATATTTTGCCATGGAAACAGCGATACTCGAAGGTTTTAATCTCTAAGGACCTCAATAAAGACATTAGGGGTGCGAAGGTGGTGTCCCTTACTGGTGTATCGAATGTAACAGGGCAAAACTTCTTGAAACGCATTAGAGAGGTTCGTAGGACGCTCCCTAAGGCGATTTTAGGCGTTGATGGCGCTCAGATGGTCGGACACATTGATTTTGATATAACACGCCTTGGAGCGGATTTCGTGGCCTTCTCGGGGCATAAATTTGGTGCTCCTATGGGTATTGGCGGGCTGATCATCAAAAAAGAGCTTGCAGAAAAGCTTCGCCCACTTAATTACGGGGGTGAGATGGTTGATGCAGTTTCTCTAGATGGTGAACCGACGTATTCAGTTGTCCCTGAAAGATTAGAGTCTGGCACTTTGTCAGTTGGTGCGATTTTTGGACTTAAGACTGCGGTAAAAGCGCTAAAGATAAGTGGAAAAGGGGAAAAATTAGCCAGTGTGGCGGCAGAAGCGCTAAAAAAGATTGATGGAGTAAAAATTCTGGCTACAAACGGGTTAATCTTGACTTTCCAGATTAAAGACGTGCATCCGCACGATGTAGCGCAGATTTTGGCGGACGAAGGCGTTTGCGTGCGTGCAGGGTATCTTTGCGCTCAGCCATATCTTGAGTATAAGGGGTGGGGACCAGTGGTAAGAGCAAGCTTTTCGAGCTTTAATGGTAAAGCTGACGTGAAGGCTCTCGTTAAGGCTGTTTCGAAGGTCCGAAAGAAAATGGGGGTAGAGTAGTGTACGACGAGGAACTACTCGAAAGGAGCACCCACCCAGAGTTTATGGGTAAAATTGATGGTATTGAGCCGATTTTGCTGTTAAACTCAAGTTGTGGGGATGAGCTTAAAGTGTATCTGAAGGTTTCTAGAGGGGTAGTTGTTGATGGAAAGTTTACTGGGAAGGGGTGCGCAATTGCGCTCGCTTCGGCGGATACGTTTATTGCCTCAATTAAGGGAAAAACTATTGAAGAAGCAAGAGAAATGAGCGAGGAATTCTCGAAGATGGTTATTGGGGAGAAATACTCCGTAGATAAGCTCGGCAAGGCAAGGTGTTTAAGTTGCGTTTCAAGGATGCCGGCACGTGTAAAATGTGCGAAATTAGCCTGGGAAAGTCTTGATAAATTAGCATAAGTTCGATAAAATAGAACTAATTTAGGAGGAAAAATGATCAAGATTGACGAGAAATTCCTTGACGAAGTGGGACTTTCTTCTATGCCTGATGAACAGAAGGCTGATTTCATTAAACAAACCCAGGAAGAACTTGAGAATCGTGTTGGCGAAAGAATGAGCGAGGGTATGACTATTGACCAGCTTCGTGAATTTGATGGAATTATGAATAATGATAGAAACACGATGATTCGTGTTTTATCACAGATTGGTGATTATCGTGAAGATGCGATTTATAAAAAACTTTTACAAAGGCACGGTGTAACAGAGGGGAATCTTGAGATTCTTGGTGAATATCTTTCGGTTAAATGGATCCAAATTAATCGTCCAGATTATGCAGAAATTACGACATCTGTAGCAAGCGAGCTTAAAGCCGAAATTATTGAGGCAAGGCCAGCAATTCTCGGCGTAGCTGCATAGAGGGAATATGAAGAAGCAACAAACGCTCAGTGCGATAAATAGGGTTGGAATTTTTGCTGCTTCGCTTTTTGTAACCACTGTGGCTGCTTATCTTTATTCTCCAACTTTTGGTTCTCATGCTACTGAGGCGGACGTTAATGTGAATATAAACGTTGGTGAAGTTCTTGCAATGGGGGTTAACTCAGATACTCTTAATCTAGTAGCGGCGATTAATAGTTTTACTCATGGCTCAATTAACGTTAGTGCCCAAACAAACAATGTTTATGGTTATACTTTAGCTATTGAGGATGTAGATAGTAATACTGATCTCGCACATACAGATATGAATATTTCTGATGCGATTTCGTCGGCATTTACAGGTGCAAAGACTAGTAGCGAAATGGGTGATAACACTTGGGGCTTTTCGATTGACGAAACAAATTATTATAAAATTCCAACAGTTGGAAATCCGGTAGCTGTGAAGCGCACAACTTCCGCGAATGCTACTACGTATGAAACTACAGTGGTTGATTTTGGGGTGAAGGTCGGTTCTAGCCTTACTTCTGGAACTTATACTGATGTGGTTAAATTTACGGCTTATGTGAACGGCCATGACAGAAAACCAACTGAAGTAGATCCAAAAAATATAGACGGAACGAGCTATTCGTATGATGCATGTCTTGATGCAAGATATGTTTCAAATGGTATTTTGACCGATCCACGCGACGGCACAGAATATACGGTTAAGAGTCTTCCTGACGGCCAATGTTGGATGACGCAGAACTTGCGTCTTGCAAATATGACGATTGATAGTACAAACTCTGATATGCCAGCAGGTATGAGCTATACTGTTGCTGCAAAAAGCAATATGATTAGTCCTTCGTACACTTCTGGCTCGGTTATGGATGGAACGTGGGGCGGTGGTGGTGGCGCTCCTGGTGAATCTAAAGATTTTGGCGTGCTTTATAACTATTATGCGGCTACGGCTGGTACCGGTGGATCGGATGTATCTTCTGGAACTGCAGTTGCTTCAATCTGTCCAAGGGGTTGGAGGCTCCCAACCAGCAGTGCTGAATACGACAATCTCGTAACGCTTTACGATGGTGATTCAAGTAAACTACTTGGCTTTATCTATAGTGAAGGCTTAGGCCTTACTCGCCATGGTATTGCGTATAACGGTAGCTGGATAAATGTTTTTGCCGATGGTCCGTATTGGACAGCGACATCTCTTACTAGTAATACGACCGATTATTTTAACCGTGGCACTAGTATACTATCAACCTATGATCGTATAAGTAAGTCGATCGGCGGTGCTATCCGCTGCATTGCGAAATAATTATTTGGCGTAGCCGTTAAGGAAAGATTTTGCATCCATTGGCTTGCGGCCAGCTGGTTGAATTTCGTCGATAATAAGATATTTGCCGTCTGAACAGACGAGATTTAATCTTGAATCTTCAGTGTCGCTGATATGAGCGTTAAGGACAATACAATCAAGACCAAAGAATTCATGCTTTGATTTTGGGAAGCCTTTGAATGCGCGAATTTCATTAATGAGTTCCTCGGCAGATTTAGTCTCAGGCTTTAGTTCAGACATAGATTTGTCGAGTTTTGCGGTAAAAGTAGCTTTTGTATTATCTTGCTCGGTTGGGGTTGGAAGATTATCAATATTCTCGACAATCCAGTTTGCACCAGTCTCGGAAAGTTCTTTATAGATCGAATCTTTTTCAACATAGTCAGGGAAGGAGATGGTTTTTTGGAAATAGATTGGACCAGCGTCCATTGCTTTTACGAGCTTCATGATGGAGACTGAAAAATCTTTATCGCCATTTAAAATTGCAGTTTCAATAGGAGAAGAGCCGCGATATTTTGGTAAGAGAGAAGGGTGAATATTTAAAATTCCTTCTGGTTCAAAAAGGTTAAGGATGTCAGGTTTAATCATGACGCCAAAACTAGCGAGAATGCCTTTAGCTTCAGGATTTTCGGTTTTGATGCGCTTAACTTCTTCAAGATCTTCTTTAGTACGGGCATGAAAAACAATCTCGAAATTCTTTTCTAGGATTGCTTTTGCAAAATCTGCAAGTGGACCGTTACCAAAGAAGATAATTTTAGTCATCGGGGAAAAGCTCTTTGTTATTCTTTATACGAGTTTCATAGTCGATAGGGACGATTTCGCCCTTGTCATCAAGTTCGAACCAAGCATCTTTTTTATCTTTAATGTGATCGATGAAGAGAATACCATCGAGATGATCAATCTCATGGAGAAGGGTGCGTGCGAGGGAATCGGTTGCTTTGATGCGGACCTCGGTACCGTCAATAATTTTTGCTTTGATGCGTACTTTTTCAGGACGAGGAACGAGACCATAAATCTTTGGAACTGAGAGACAACCTTCATAATCTTTGATCATTTTTCCTTCAGTTTTTATGACCTCAGGGTCGATAAGTGCAATAAAGGAATTATTCTTTTTATCTTCCATATCTTCGCGGACGATAATAATGCGTTGGTTGTAGCCGAGCTGAGGTGCCGCCATGGCAGCAGAAAGCTCATATGGGTGTGCTTTTTCCCATTCAAGGGAGTTTTTCACCATTTCGTTAATGATTTTCTTGGTTTCATCGGTGATTTTGTTGACCTTTTTCGATATTTCACGAAGACGAGGGTCAGGAGTAACTATAATATCCATATCTTTAATTATACCATATTTTTTATGTTTTTACTAGAGCCTTGCTGGAATAAGTGTGGTGTTTAAAATTTGCGATTTTTTGGGGCAAAAGTTCCCTCAGAATATATTGATGTTGGTGGAAGTGTTTTTCGTTCGATTGGGGAGACGCAGAAAGGAGATAAAAAGATGAAGCAGGCCGTCGGTCATGCTTCTGTGTTTTTACCACCTTAGTGTTAGAAATAGCTCCCCAATCGGTTTCTAAAGAAGCGATGGTGGGTCGATAGAAAGGCGAATATCAGGGAAGGAATCGAGAGTTTTTATTGCATCAAGAAGTGATTTTCGATTTGTAGATTTTATGACGATTTGCCAACTAAAACCGGAACTTGTGTGCTCGTGGAATGATGGCGTTGGTGCCGTTAGATAAACATTTTCTTTTTCTTTGAGGGATTTATAGATCTCTTTTATTTTATTGTAAGCAATGCGTTCAGTTTTGTAGACGACGGATATTTTTGCTAAGTAATAGAAAGGAGGAAAATGAGCTTTTTGACGTTTTTTGATGAGGTAGTTATAGAATGATTCGTAATCTGAATTTATGGCGTTGATGATGACTGGGCTTTCGGGATGGTAAGTTTGGATGAAAGCGTTTGCGGAGTTAATGTGGCCGCGGCCGATGCGTCCGAGGACTTGGTTGATAAGGTCAAAAGTACGTTCCTCAGAAGAATAATCAGGGAGGGAGAGGCCAGAATCGGCTTGAACTATGCCAACAGTAGCGAGTTTTGGGAGATCGAGGCCCTTTGTGATAGTTTGAGTGCCGATGATGATGTCGATTTTGCCAGATTTTACGTCGTCATAGAGCTCGTCGAGAGTCTTTGTCTTCTCCGTATCGCCATCAAAACGGGCGATTTTTGCAGTTTTGAATATTTTTTTTAATTCGGATTCGAGAAGTTTGGTGCCGAACCCCTTATGAATGATGTCCGGATGTTTGCATTCAGGACAGGAAACTGGGACTTTTTCTTTATGGCCACAGGTGTGGCAGATGAGTTGATAAGAGTCGGCATGAAGGGTCAGAGGGAGAAAACAGTTTGGGCAGAGGGCTTCAAAACCACAATTTTCGCAGATTGTAAGAGGTGCGGAGCCGCGACGGTTATGATAAATGAGGGTTTGGTGACCATTTTTGAGATTTTCTTCGATGTTATTGATTAGTTCGTCGCTGAAATAACGATTTTTAAGGAAATTTTCGCGGTTTTTTAGATCAATAATACTGATTTTTGGGGTAATAGCGGTCTCTTTGGCCTTTTCCTTTAAAGTGATGAGGGAATTATGGGTTTTTGCGAGGTAATAATCTTCAACTTTAGGGGTAGCGGTGCCAAGAATACAACTAATATCTCTTGTTTTTGTGATGAAGCTAGCAAGACGGATAGCGGAATATTTAGGGGTTTGATCTTGAAAATAGGTTGATTCATGGGCCTCGTCGACGATAATGAGGCCGAGGTTTTTAAGGGGTGCGAAGAGTGCTGAGCGTGGCCCAATAACGATTTTTGGTGAATCGGAGTTTAATAGGGACTCGAAGGCGTCGCGACGGGCTTTGTCAGTCTGTTTTGAGTGGATTAGAACGACGTTTTCCCCGAAAGATTCTTTGAAAATTTGGACAAGTTGAGAGGTGAGTGCAATCTCAGGAACGAGCAAAATTGTCGATTTTTTGGCTAAAAATGCTTCATGGGAGAGGGTAAGATAGAGGTTAGTTTTTCCGGAGCCGGTGACGCCGTGTAGGAGTTTAGTAGGGCTCTTAGCGGATCTAAGGGCCTCTAGAGCTTGTTTTTGAGGGGTATTTAGAGGGATAGTAGTGGTTTTGATTGGTTTTTCATCTAGAGCGGAAGCGACTTTATGACGTTTTTCAATAGTGTTTGGAAGAAAAAGACTAACAACCTGGGGGAGTGGAACGAGATAATATTCGGAGAGCCAAAGAATGGATTTTAATAGGTGAGATGGGAGTGGTCTGTCGTAGACTATACGAATAATATCTTTGACGTCAAAATCTGGTTTCTCAACTTTTCTATAGATGATGCCGACGGTAGTTTTCTTTCCGAGGGGGATTTCGACGATTGTGCCAATTTTGAGATTTTCGGCACAGGAATAGGTAAGAATCCCGTCTTCGAGCTTAGGGGATTTTCGGAAAATTTTGGCCGGTAGCACCTCGAAATACATACCTACATTATACCTTAAAAAACGTTGTATTTTTTACATTTTTGCGATAAAATGGAAGAAATTGGAGGTATAAATGTTAGATGTTTTTATTACGTCGAGAGTCAGGAGAAAAATCCTCGTTGTTTTTGCGAAGTATCCTGATTTTAAGACACATGTGAGAGCGCTTTCGAAGCTGATTCGCGAAGATCCTGGAAATATTCAAAGGGAACTTCATCGCCTTGAAAAGGGTGAATTCTTGATTGCTACTAAAAAGGGAAACACGACAATTTACCAGACAAATAAGCAATTCCCAATCTTAAAAGAGCTTCAATCAATGGTGATTAAGAGTCAGCAGCTTTCAAATAAATCAAAACCAAATAAAACGATTGGATAAGATGAGTCGAGTTTTTGACGAGATAGTCAAAAAGCGTGGGCTTTCTCCAGATTTTTTAAAGCCAAAATACCTTTCGAAGAAGAAAATTTTTTCGAGCTTACCAGATATAAAAGTGGCAGTTTCGAGAATAAAAGAAGCAGTTTTAACGGGTGAAAAAATCATGGTTTATGGCGACTATGATGTTGACGGTGTTACGGCAACGACTGTAATGGTTGATGCTTTGAAAATGGCTGGTGCTTCTGGGATAATTACAATGCTTCCAGATCGTTTTGTCGATGGATATGGTATGAGCGAAAAGTGCGTAGAAAAGGCAGCTTCTTTAGGCATTTCGCTTGTTATAACAGTGGACTGTGGAAGTAATAATTCAGAGGTAATTTCTAAGCTGAAAGAAGCTGGAGTTGAGACGGTTGTGACGGATCACCACGAGGTAATGACGGAAATACCAAAGGATGCAGTGGCAGTGGTGAACCCGAAGCGTACAGATGTTTCGGACGCAATAAAAAAGAAAATCCTTGAGACTGGGCTGATTGATCTTGCTGGGGTCGGAGTGGCATTTATGGTAGCTTTGGCGCTCGTTTCTGAGGGACTAATCCCAGATGGGCAGGAAAAGTGGATGCTTGATCTTGTTTTGATTGGTACACTTTGTGATTCAATGACATTGTCTAAGTTGAACCGTGAGCTGACTTTTTACGGTAAAAAAGTGCTTGAGAAAACAAGGAGGCCGGGGCTTAAGGAATTGATGCGGATTGCAGGATGCTCTGAAATTTCGTCAGAGGCGATTGGTTTTCAAATTGGACCGAGACTCAATGCTGGTGGAAGAATGGAATCGGCTGAGATTTCGCTTTCGCTTTTGATGTCCGACTCAAAAGTTGAGGCGGTAAAATTAGCGGAACAGCTAAATAACCTGAACTCTGAGCGTCGAAATGAGCAAATTCTGGCAATACAGGAAATAGAAGAAGAACGTTCAGAAGAACTAGCACGGGATGTGATTGTTGTATCTGGGGAATGGCACGAAGGTGTGCTTGGAATTATTGCTGGTAGGTTGGTTGAAAAGTATCATAAACCAGCTTTTGTACTGTCAAAAGTTTCGATGAAAGATATTGATGGCGATGGGATTTCGGATATTTATAAGGGCTCCGGAAGGAGTTTTGGAGATTTTAATTTAGCTGATGCGATTAGAAGCTGTGTGTCGATTTGTGGCGGCGGTGGGCATGCGATGGCTTGTGGGGTGAAAATTTTACCAGAAATGATTGAAGATTTTGCTGATGAAGTGAATGCCTATTACAACTCTTTGGGATTGAAGAATCAGGAAAAGTTTTTAGAGATTGATGGAGAATTTTCTGAGAGTGACTTAAGACAATTTGACGAGGAACTTCTAGAAGATATTGCGCAACTTGAGCCGTTTGGTAATGGAAATGAGGAACCAACTTTTGAACTTTTTAACGTCGAGGTTGTTGAAGCGAGAGCAGTTGGAAAAGAGGGTAAACATCTTCGCATGGTTGTGAAGGATGAGATGAATACAAGAATGACGCTGATTGCATTCTCAGCACCGGAAGAATGGCTGAATACGCAAGTAGGGGAGAAGGTGTCGGTGGTGGTCCGTTTGATGAAAAATGAGTGGAACGGGCGGGTCTTTGTTGAAGGTAGGATTTTGAATTTATCGATTTAGGGTGGGAACTCTTGAAAAAAATGTCGATATCTGATATAATGCCGTTATATGTCAATAAAAGTAACTAGAAAAGATCAGAACGAAGCAAACGAGAATATTATTCGTCGTTTTAATCGTAAGGTTCTTCAGAGTGGAATTATGCCACTCGCTAAGTCTCAGATGCGCTTCTCAAAGCCTATCTCAAAGCGTGAGCGCCGCCGTAAGGCAATCCTTCGCGAAATTCGCAAAGCTGAAAAGACTGAGCGCATTAAACTTGGACTAAAGTAATAAAAGATTCCGCATAAGCGGAATCTTTTTTGTGGTAAAATAAGGTTGTATGAGAATAATATTTATAGGCGGTCCAGGTTCCGGCAAATCAACTGTGGGAATGAGGCTTGCTAACGATTTAAAGTGGCCCTGGATTTCTTCGGGTGAAATCTTGAGGCAGAGCAGGGAGCCGTGGGTAATTGAGAAGCTGAAGACTGCACAACTCTTCGATGATGAGATGGTGTCGGGATTAGTCATATCGCGTCTTTCGACTGAACCAAACGCAATTCTTGATGGTTTTCCTAGGACTTTTAAACAGGCTGAAATTATGCTCGCAAGAGGAGAGAAGATTGATCTCATTGTTGAACTAAAAGTTCCGCTTGAGGAAGTCCAGAAGAGGCTTTATCTTAGAGGGCGTGATCAGGATGAAAAGGCGATTGTTGAAGAGCGTTACGCTATGTATGAACGTGATAAAGATGAGATTGTAGCTTATTTAATTGGGAACGGATCAAAATTTATTACGATTGATGGCGTTGGTACGCAAGATGAAGTATATTATCGTGTAACGAGTGGGATAAGAGAGGTTTTGTCGAAATGATTATGATCTATGGTCCAGCCGGTTCTGGAAAGTCAACACAAGGTTCGATTTTAGCAGAGAAGATTGCTGGAAAAGCACTATCTGTTGGGCAGATTTGTCGTGAAAACTTTGCAGAATATACAAAAACTGCGGCAATGGTGCCGGAAGATGTGCTAGCCCTGAAGGTTCTAGAGGAAGTGAAGGCGGCAGAAGATGCTGGTTTTGCAGTAGTTCTTGATGGACAGCCTTGGAGTAGAGATAGTAAGGGTTCGGAAATTTTGTCTCACAAGACGAATGGCGTGATTATTATTGACGTTCCGAGGGAAGAGTCAATAAAACGACTATCTTCACGCGGTCGGGATGATGATCAGCTTTCTAACTGGAATAAGAAACTCGATATGTATGAGTCGAGAATGCCGGAATACGAAGCAATGTTGCGTGAACAGGACATTGAGGTTTATCATGTTGACGGAGTTGGAACGATTGACGAAGTAGCCGAACGAATGGAGACTTTGTATAATAAATTTGTTCAAAAATAACAGATAAAAAATAACCCCATAAGGGGTTATTTTTGTTCGGCTAATTTCGAGGGCAGTTTGGAAGTGTGAGTACTTCATGACCGTCTTCAGTGACGAGAATTGTGTGTTCGCAGTGACAGCCAATTGAACCATCGGAAAGAACTACGCTCCATCCATCTTCAATATCGACGTGGTTGTATGGTTTGCCGAGTGAACTCATCGGCTCAATACAGATACAATCTCCTGGTTTTAATACGTAGCCTTTTCCGCGCTTGCCATAGTTTGGAACTTCTGGACCCATATGCATTTCTTTGCCAATACCGTGTCCGATATAGTTCTCAATTACACCGAGTTTTCCGCGACGGAGGACGCGTTCGACTGCGAAGCCGATATCTCCGATATGAGCACCTGGAGCAACTTGATCGATGCCAGCCCAAAGGGCCTCTTCAGTTGTTTTTACCATCTGCTTTACGGCAGGGTTTGCGTGACCAACGATAGTCGTAAAGGCAGCATCAGTGTGATAACCTTTATACTTTATAACGAGGTCGAAGCTAACCTTATCGCCTTCTTCTAAGGCATAGTCACTATTTGGGGCACCGTGAACAAGTTCATCGTTTACGGAAATGCAAATACAACCAGGGAATTTCTCCTCTAGCTCGTCATATGAACAGCTTGCGCCACGTGATTCGATTTTTTTGCGAACCCATTTATCGAGTTCACGTTCGGTCATACCGACCCTTACGTATTCACGAAGCTCTGCGAGAATTTCACCTAAAATTTTTCCGCCCTCTCGCATGGCGGTAATTTTTTCCATATCCATACCTACATTATACCACAAATCCGTCGTTTTCTCTCCGCTCCGGACCGCTTTGGTTAAGTATTTTTGGCCAGTAAAGAACAGATTTGTGAAATATTTCATAAAATATTTATGCTTATGCTATAATGAAAGCATGGAAGAACAATCTAAATATGCATTTGGAATTGATGTTGGTACCGAAAATGTCCGTGCGGTAGCACTTGAGATTCAGGGCGAAGATACCATTAAGGTTATTGCCTATGGTGAAGCGAAGAATGAGAAAGGAATGCGTAAGGGGATTGTAACTGATCTTTCTGGTCCAGCAGAGGCAACAGATAAAGCTTTAAAGGTTGTTGAGGGGATGAGCGGGGTAAATGTTGATGCAGCCTATGTTTCGATTAATGGTTCTCATATCTCGTCTGAGCAGGTGACTGGCATGATTGCAGTTTCTTCGGTTGCTGGTATTACGAGTGAGGATTTAGATAGACTTGAAGATACTGCAATGAGCGGTAGAATTACGAATAACCGTCAGGTGCTAGATGTAATTCCTTTAAACTATACGCTTGATGGACAGAGTGGAATTCGTCAGCCAATTGGTATGACTGCAAATAAGATTGAGATTGTCGCTAACGTTATTTCAGGGCTCACTCCTAGTGTTGATGCACTTGGTCGAGCAATGGCAGCAGCAAACCTTCGCGTTCTTCGTTTTATGCCAACAGCTGTGGCGGCGGCACGAGCAGTCCTTACTGAAAAACAGATGGAAAACGGAGCATGTGTGATTGATTTAGGCTCTTCAACAACTTCGGTGGCAGTTTATGATGAAGGTGATTTGCAATATGTTGCAACAATCCCTGCTGGTTCAAATAACATAACAAAAGATTTGGCGATTTCTCTTGAGCTCAATACAGAGGCGGCTGAGGAAATAAAACTTCGCTTTGTGACGGCTGATTTTTCGGATAATAAAGAAATCACAATGCGCCATGCTGGAGAAACAATTACATTCTCGAAAAACGAAGTGAACGAAATTGTGAAAGATAGATTAGATGATATTTTTGCTCATGTATATGAACATCTTGAGAGGGCTGGATACGCACAGAAGCTGCCAGAAGGTGCGGTAATCGTCGGTGCTGGTGCAAAGATGAGGGGAATTGCAGGATTCGCAAAAGAGAGTCTTAAGATGGCTACAAGAGTTGGCATTCCTGGAGCTGGGCTTTCAGGGATGGTTGAAGACATAGAAAAACCAGAGTACGCAACGGTTATCGGGCTTGCGCTTTCGATGGCTGATGATGGCAGATTTTCTGGGGTAGACGATGATGAAAAGAAGCCATTCTCGCTCTTTGGAATATTTAAGAAGAAAAAATAGATTGAACAAAAAATTTATACAAAAATAGCCGATTTTGGCTATTTTTTGACGAAACTCTTTTATTATCTATATAACTGTGTTAAACTAGGGGTAGTTAAACAAGTGAGGAGTAATAAAATGCCTGAAATTAAACCTACTGAGGTGGAAAGCACAGCTAGCATTAAAGTTGTTGGCGTCGGTGGAGCAGGTGGTTCTGCTATTAACCGCATGAAAGAAGTTGGACTTAACGGCGTAGAATTTGTCGCGATTAACACTGATGCTCAAGCATTGCATCATTCAGATGCTGACGTTAAGGTTCATATCGGACAAGGTCTTGGTGCCGGTGGTGATCCCGAAAAAGGCCGTGAAGCAGCTGAAGAAAGTCGTGAGAATATCGGACAAGCTCTTGAAGGCGCAGATATGGTATTCATCACTCTTGGTGCTGGTGGTGGTACTGGTTCTGGTGCTGGTCCACTCGTAGCAAAGGAAGCTAAAGCTCGCGACATCTTAACAGTTGGTGTCGTTACAAAACCATTCACTTTTGAAGGTGCACAAAGAAGAGCAAATGCTGATAGAGCAATCTCAGAGCTCTCTGGTGAAGTTGATGCTCTTATCACAATTCCTAATGATCGCCTTCTCCAGACAATTGACCCAAGAACCCCACTTCTTGAAACCTTTAAGATCGCTGATGATGTTCTTCGCCAAGGTGTCCAGGGAATCTCAGAACTCATTACTGAACATGCACTTATCAACCTCGACTTTGCCGATGTTAAGGCAATTATGAAGAACGCTGGCTCTGCTCTTATGGGTATCGGTCGTGCTTCTGGTGAAAACCGTGCAAAGATTGCTGCTCGTCAAGCTATCGAGTCTCCACTTATCGAAGTTAAGATTGATGGTGCAAGAGGTGTCCTCTTCTCAGTCGCTGGTGGTTACGATATGTCAATGAGCGAAATCCAAGAAGCTGCAGAAGAAATTACTGGTGCTGTATCTCCAGATGCAAACATTATCTTTGGTGCATCAATTCGCCCAGAACTCAACGAAGAAATTGTTATCACAGTTGTTGCAACTGGCTTCGATTCAGATTATTATCGTCAAAAACGGGCTGAAGAAGCAGCTGTAAAGGAAGAAAGCTACGCAGAACCTGAATCATATGAGGCACCTGTAGCTGAGGCTGATGAGAAGAAAGAACCTGTAGAAGAATCTGCATGGGAAAAACCTGTGGAAGATGAGGATGATTTAGATATCCCACCTTCACTTCGTGCAAGACTTCGTGGAAAAAGAAAATAATAAGTAACGTCAGGAGGAAATAATCATGGCTAAAAATATAAAGATCGGGGACAGCAAGGTACTCGAGAGCCGTGAGAATCCTGATGGTACTATGATTCGTCGTCGTCGCGTCACTGCTGACGGAAGGCGTTTTACGACCTATGAACGCATTGAGATGCCTGCTCTTGTCGTTAAGAAAAGGAGCGGGAACAAGGAACAATTTGATCGCGATAAACTCCTCACAGCGGTCAGAAGAAGTGTCGGTAAGTTCTTTAATTCCGACATGGAAGTCGAAGATGTTGTCAATAAGGTTGTAGAGAGAGTCTATGATATCGGCAGCGACGAGATTGAATCAAAACAGATTGGTCAGGCAATTCTCGATGTGCTTGCCTCTGTGAATGAAGTTGCATATGTACGTTTTGCTTCTGTTTTCTTGGAATTCAAGACGCTTGAAGATTTCGAAAACATTATTCGCTCGCAACGCGAAGAAAATAACAAATAGAAAGGGATAATATGAGGGTGGTGATGGTTTGTCGTGACAATACGGAATATACCAGAGAAGCTTTTGATTGGATGACTGATTTTAAGCGCGAAACTGGTGTTGACGTAGAATTAGAAGATCCGGAAACTATATCTGGAGAACTCTTTGCAACGCATCATGATATTGTTCAATATCCAACAGTTTGTGTCTTAAGGGACGATTCAAAGGTTCTCTCAAAATGGGTAGGGAAATTACCTCAGTTTGAAGAGGTGACTTATATTATGCGTAATGCATAATTTGTGGTATACTATATACAATGAATTATAGAGAAAAAGCTGACGAGCTGTTTTCTTGGGCGCAAACTCAACCTCGCGCATCTATTGATTGGGAAAATCACTCCAGGGATGTTGCTAGGGTTTGTGAGATTGTGGCTAAGGCGGCAGGCATGGATTCTGACCTCGCATACGTGAAAGGCCTGCTTCATGATGTCTATAAGTCAATTGAGCGTGATAATGAAATTTTCACAGAAGTTGATGGCAATGAAATTATGTCGATGACACATCCATTCAAGGGCTATCGTCTTTTGATGGAAAAAGGTTTTCCAGAAGCGGCAAGAAGCGCTCTTACACATACTTTTTATAATATATACGAAGTCTTAGACGGTGGTTTTGACTCAAGATTGATGCCGGACGATTTGGACTTTTTAAAGAAGTGGCTTTCTGAAAATGAATTTGATGACTATGATAAACTAACACAGCTTGCGGATAATATGGTAGGCTGGAAAGGCGTTATGACAATCGATGATAGGTTTTGCGATATTCTATCAAGACATCCAGTCTCAAACCCAACCTCGGCGCTTAAAAAACTATATGAATTGAAAGATCATTTCGACGATTTGATAGATGGAAATGTCTACGAACTGTTTAGGGACGAGATATGTGAAACGGCAATTACGGAGCCTACACGAAAACCATATATAAAAAAGTAGTGTAGGCCAGAACCCCGGAAAGAGAATTTAAGTAAAGAGGAATTATGAAATATAAATCAGGTGAAAGAAGAAGAGCCCTAGAATACGAAAAAGCCGTTTTAGATTATTGGAAAAAAGATAATACATTCGAGAAATCGATTGATAATCGTGATGCAAAGAAAAGTTACGTATTTTACGATGGACCTCCATTTATCACTGGTAATCCACATCACGGTACACTCCTTTCTTCAATCGTAAAGGATGCCGTTCCACGTTTCTGGACTATGAATGGTTATCGCGTTGAACGCCGTTGGGGTTGGGACTGTCATGGTCTTCCTGCAGAAAACTTCGTTGAAAAACAACTCGGAATTACTGACCGTCGCGAGATTGGCACAAAGTGGCCACTTGAAACCTACATTACCAAAGCTCGTGAATCAATGGTTGCAAACTCAGAAACTTGGGAATCAACAATTGCACGTATTGGCCGTTGGGTAAACTTCAGAGGCGCTTATCGTACCATGGACAAGAACTTCATGGAATCAGTTTGGTGGGCGTTCAAGACTCTTTATGAAAAAGGAAAAATCTATGAAGGGCGTAAGGTCCTCATGTATGATACGAAGTTCTGTACTCCAGTTTCAAAAGCTGAAGTTACAATGGATAACGATGCATATCAGACTGTTACCGACCCGTCGGCATTTGTAAAATTTAAGGCAGTCGGCGAAGAATACTTCTTCCTCGCATGGACGACAACTCCATGGACACTTCCTGCAAACCTTGCACTCGCAGTTTCGGAAAAACTTGATTATGGTATCTATGAAGTTAACGGCGAAAAATTAGTTCTTGCTACTAAGCTTGCAGCTAAAGTTCTTGGTGAAGATTTTGAACCAGTTGAAACATTTAAGGGTTCAACACTCGTTGGTAAAGAATATGAGCCATTAATTGAGACGGTCCCAGCAGCAGAGCGTAAGAGTGGTACTTATAAAGTTCACGGTGCTGAATTTGTCTCAGACGAAGATGGTACTGGCATCGTTCATATTGCTCCAGCATATGGTGAAGACGACTATGCACTCGGCACAGCTGAAGATGTCGACTTTATTGATGTCCTTGATGAGAACGGCTATTATCTCCCAGGTATGAGCGACAAGCTCCACGAGCTTGGTGTTCGTGATACCGACGAAAATGGTATGGAAATCTGGGCAGCAAACAAGTTCATTGCAAAGATTCTTGAAGAAAAAGGTATCGTCTTTAAGATCGAGTACATTAAGCACGAATATCCTTTCAACCCACGCAGTAAGCAAAGGATTATGTACCGTGCATTCCCAAGCTGGTTCTTCGATATCCAAGGTTCAAAGCCTCTCATGCTCGAGGAGAATGAAAACATTAACTGGTTCCCAGAGCACCTCAAACATGGTCGTTTCGAGAAAAATATCGAAGCAGCTCCAGATTGGAATCTTTCACGCGACCGCTTCTGGGCAACAGCTATGCCAGTTTGGAAGGGTGATAAGGGAACTGTAAAAGTTGTCGGTTCTTATGATGAACTTTATGAACTTTCTGGTGTCCGTCTCGAAGATTATCACCGCCCATGGGTTGATGAAATCGAATTTGATATCGACGGCGAGCATTTTAAACGTATTGAAAAAGTTCTTGACTGTTGGTTTGAATCTGGCTCAATGCCATTCGCGCAGCTTCACTATCCTTTTGAAAACAAGGAAAAATTCGAAGCTAACTACCCAGCAGATTTTATCGTTGAATATGTTGGTCAGGTTCGTGCATGGTTCTATTATGTTCATGCTGTAAACACTGCGCTCTTCGGACACAATGCATATAAGAACGTTATTACAACCGGTACTTTGGCTGGTAACGATGGTAGAAAGATGTCGAAGTCTCTCGGCAACTATACTGATCCAAATGAACTCATGGATAAGTATTCAGCAGATTCACTTCGTTTCTTGCTCCTTTCAAGCCCAGTTCTTGCTGGTGAGGATTTCGCACTTCTTGATAAGGATGTTTCAGACGTTGCACGTAAGCTTTCAATGATTTGGAATACTTACGACTTCTTTACAATGTATGCAGAAGTTGATGGCTTTGATTCAGACAATGCGATTGATCCATCGAAATTCGAGAATGCACTTGATAAATGGATTGTTTCACGCGTCTATCAAGTTCGCAACCAAATTACTGACGGTATGAAGGAATATAATATTCCAAAAGCTGTTGAAGGTATCTTGCCATTTGTTGATGATCTTTCAAACTGGTTCGTTCGTAGAAGTCGCCGTCGTTTCTGGAAAGCAACTGATGATGACGATAAGCTCGAGGCATATTCAGCACTTTACTTCGTGCTCGTTTATCTCGCACAAATTATCGCACCATTCGTTCCATTCCTTTCGGAAGAACTCTATCAGAAGATGACAGGCTCAGAAACTTCAGTCCATCTCCTCGATTGGCCAGAAGCTGGTAAGATCGATGAGAAAGTTCTCGATGAAATGAAACATACCCGCGATATCATTACCGAAGGTCTCGCACTTCGTATGCAGAAATCTGAGACTGAGGACCAAATCAAAGTCCGTCAGCCGCTCTCAGAGCTCGTATACGATGGCGAAAAGCTCTCAGACTATTACGAATCCATTATTGCTGATGAAGTCAACGTAAAACGCGTTACAAACGGTTCTGCGATGAATCTCGACAAGGAGCTAACTCCAGAACTTAAGGAAGAAGGTTTCGCGCGTGAACTTATCCGTTTCATCCAGGCAGGGCGTAAGAAAGCTGGACTTAACGTCGATGATCGTATCAAACTTTCAGTTTCATGCTATGTGTCAGAAAACTTCAAACAAATGATTTCTGACGAAGTTCTTGCAACCGAGTTTAGTACTGACGTTACAGCAGGAAACTATGCATATGATGAGATTGTAAATATCGAAGGCGATAATGTGACAATCTCACTTGAAAAGATGTAATATATAGCGCATAAAAGTACTTATTAGTAATGCGCTCCATAAAAAGGTAGTCCAGACATTTCATCGTCGGGATTACTTTTTTAAAGGTCGCTAAGCCTGTCGGCTTGTACCTTTATGCTCTATTTTTTATATATTTAAGTGAGATTGACCTCTGTTATATTTTACTTTTTGGAAAAATGTTGTATAAATACTGTTGACAAATAAGCATAAGTATGATACACTAAAATCAAGTTAGACAAGAAACACAAATAAAAATCAAATCTAACCTATAGAATAAATAAAAAGATTGAAAGGAAAAAGTTATCGAATAGACACCAAAACGATAAACGTAAAAACGAAAGGGAATAGCCCAATGTAGCGTAGAAAATAGGTAATGTATAAAAAAATTATTCAAAATAAAATATAAGATAGGATAGAGAAGATATGTAAAATATGTGTTCGAAATGAACGTAAAGTAGTTCAAAAAATTTAGAAAAATATAACAATCAAAAACAAAAATTAAACAGGAGAAATTAGAATATGTCGTTCGAATTTTTCGACAACGAAGCGAACTATGTTTCAAAGCAAGAAATTTCACCTGAAGCAAAAGCAAAAATTGCTAAGCGTATGAGTGAACTTGTATCATTAATTAGCTAATTGCTAAAAACTATTAACCTTTTTTACAAAGAGCTGGACAAAAGTCCAGTTTTTTGCGGACCATTCCTCTTGACAACTTCTAGCATAAGCATTAAAATAGGGGCAGAAAAAGTCATATTTTAATATAAAAACACTAAAAAGAAAGGTTCTCCACATTATGACGATCGACAAAGATAAACTAAGAGGCGTTCTTGCGAAGCTCGCAAGTTTGCCGGAAGGCTCAGATATCCCTGATGAGATTCTGGCTGAGCTAAATCACGATGAAATTCTTGCAATTTACATCGAGCAGATGCTCATGGAAAAAAATGTTGAGAGAACTGATGAAGTTAGGCAAAAGCTTTTCGATGAAGTTTCTAATGAAATCATGAACAATATCGTAAATGCAATGCCAGACTATCTCGTTAAGCAGATTAATGAGAGTCTTGAGAGCGGCGCAGACGACGATGTTATCAACAAGGCGATTGATGAATCCGGAGTTGATGTGGAGACGATTACGGAGCAAACGATGACAGCCTTTCGTGAAAAATATCTAAATGGGGAGGAGAAATAGTCATGGAAAAAGGACCAAAGAACGGCTTTGAACCTGGACAGTCAATTGATACTGGTGCGGAAGGTTCAAATTATAGTCCAGAAACTCAGGAATTCTTAGAGGCTAATCCAGGGCTGAAGAAAGAAATTGCAGAATCGACAGCTAAATTAGAGGATTTACAATCTGGCGAAGCGGAAGCGGGGGGCATTGAAGGCGGTGAAAGGCCAAAGATCAACGAACGATTTCGTGCTATTCTTAACAGAAATGAGAAAGTCCAGGCCGGAGAGAGAAAACACCTAAAGAAGACTACTAAGGGTATCATAATAATTGCAGCTGTGGCAGCTGTAATTATTGGTGTTGCTGGTATATATAACTATACTCATCCAAAAACAGAAAATAGCGCAACTGAGACAGTAGTCGATGTTGATCAAGGCGATGGTGAGGTGCTTTCGAACACAATACATTCACATTCTTATGATGACGAAATAGAAGTTGATATTGACCCTGGTGAGTATGAAGGGGATAGCAAATTCCGCACTGACGAAAAATATCATTTTGGTCCATCGCTTGTAGTTGAGCAGACTGAAGGTATGTCAAAGTCTGAAAAAGTAAAACTAGAACTTGAAGATTTTCTCGATCGTCAGGATGAGCCAACCTTAAATACAATGTCTTCAGTCATTTTCGGAACCGAAATTGAGGGGTTAAATCTCGGTAGAGATAATAGAATTGATTCTACGCCAGAAATGACCCGCGTAGCTAACGCTATGCTCGAGAATGGTGATTTCCGTCAAGATGTCTATGAGAGGAATAGACAGGCATGGGCTGATCTTCTAGAACAAAGCAACGTTCAAGAATATACTCTAGAAGCTGGCACAAGGTATAATTCTTTTGATGAAATTGTTGTACCATATGAAGACGGACATGAAGAATTGAGGATTGGTGTTAATAATAGTGATATTATAGCTTCAGAAGATGCAACCGTTCTTAGAATTCTTAGCCAAGAAGACGGACAGAACCTTCTTGATGTAAATGAGATTGGAAGCGCGAAATATAATATTTTGAAAGCTGCAGGTAAGATTCCAAATAACATTTCAGACGAAGAAGCTCTTGCTATTATGGCAGAATATGAGGTTCTCGGTATTAAGCTTGACTGTGGTGGTCAGATTGTATATGTAGGGATTGGTAAGAATCCTGATAATCCAGTGCCACCAGGACCAGAGCCAGGACCAGAGCCAGAACCAGAAACCCCAGATACACCACCATCTAATCCAAATCCACCAACATCATATGATGGCAAAACAAACATTATCGTGGAAAATCCATATGATACCCAACTTGGCTTAACGCCAGATAGTGGAGTTCCACTTTCTGAGGCGTCAGACACATCAGTCAATGATGGCGGTAATGGATACGTAAATGATCATCAGCCTGGTGAATCAGCACAAGTTGCAGATGAAAGTTTCTTCGCTGGGTCGGGTAGTGGCGATGCTGACGGCGGCGGTTCTCATAACGAAACCACCGAAGCACATTATGACGCAGATACCTCAGGCTGGAACACTAGTGCTCGTCCAGAAGAAGGTACTCAGAACCTTGGCGGACAGGAAAACGCCGGGAATAATGACTCGCAAGCAAACGGAGCAAGTGCAGGTGAAAACACAACTACTCAAGAGGACCAAGCCGCTTACGATACGATGAGTGATCGGTTCTAGCTAACGCGCAGGGGGATTAAAATGCTCATAAAATAAAGGGAAGAAAGGAGCCCTAAAAAATGAGAACAAAAACAAAAACTAAAACATGGGAATCGATGCGTCGAACTGCACGTCGTATCCTTCCTGTGGCGGTCGTTTCGATCGGTGCGGCGCTCGGAGTTGCGCCTGCTGATGCGAACGCTGCGACAACGGCATGGGGTCCGGAACGTCCAACATTTACATGGGAAGAACCGGCAGACTATGTCACATTCAACTCCATTACTAATAACCCAAAAATTGGTGATGAAAGAAACTTTGTCCGCATCCGTAAGGCAGGTACGGAAGATAACTTCTTGGACAATGTAAATCTCGAAGTCGGTGCAGAATATGAGGTCGAGATTTGGTTCCATAACAACGCTAAATCAAAGCTTAACAAGAAGGAAAACGGAAATGTTGGCATTGCTAACAACGTTCGTGTTCGTGTTGAGCAACCAGAAAAAGTTACTGCTGGCCAAAATGCGTTGATTAAAGGATATGTCACATCAACTAACGCAAAACCAAATGAAGTCTACGATGTTGCATACGCATATGCATCATCAACAGTTCTTCTTCGCTACGTACCAAACTCAGCAACTATTCATAGCTTAGGAAATATCAACGGGGAAATCCTTAGCTCTGAGGCAATGTTTGGTAAAGAAGGCGCAAAGGTCGGATATTGGAATGATATGTGGGGATATGTTCCAGGATGTAATGAATACTCCGGCTATGTTACATATCGTTTTGTAGTTGACCAGCCTTCATTCAAGATTTCAAAGACGGTTTCTAAAGAAAATGATCAGAATTATGTCGAAGAAATTAAAGTAAAACCAGGCGACGTGCTTGATTTTAAGATTGATTACGAAAATACTGGTACAATCAACCAGCTTCAAATTAAGGCTTATGACTCAATGCCAAAAGGCCTTTCATATGTAAGCGGTACATCGTTCTTTAAGGCGAACTTTAATACTGAAGGAAACTTTATCTCTGATAATCTTTTTAACGGTGGTGCCAATCTTGGGGATTTTAAGCCAGGCGATACTATGAGCCTTACTTATAAGGTCGAAGTCGCTGACGACAAAAATATTTTCCCATGTGGTGATACTAAAGTCTATAACAACGCTTCAATCGCAACAGCAAACGGTACAGGCTACGATAAAGTAGAAGTCACTGTTCACCGCGATTGTGAGCCTGAAAGACTTCCAGATACTGGTCCTACAGAAATTGTTCTTGCAACAGTTATTGTAGCAGGTCTTGGAATCGGTAGTGCATACTACTTTAGCTCAAAGAAACAACTTAGAAAACTTACTGAATCTACCAAATAATTCGTAAGTTTAAGCTCCTTTCAACTTGAAAGGGACAGGGGTTTTCGGGAAAGCCCCTGTCCTCTCTTGCGTTTTTTTGAAAGTTATGCTAAAATAGAACAAGTTTATTAATAATAAGGAATTTTATGAAGAAAGCAGTTGTACTCATCGGTGGCAAACAATATGTCGTCGCTGAGAAAGAGACCCTCCGTGTGGACCTCCTCCCGGCAGGAACAAAGACGCTCGAAACTGGTGCTTTACTTGTTATCGATGGTGATAAAACAACCGTCGGAAACCCTGAAGTAAAAGGCGTTAAGGTTTCAGCAAAAGTCGTAGAAGAGAAAGTCGCTGGCGACAAAGTCCGCGTAATCCGCTACCACTCAAAGAAACGTGTCCATACTGAAACTGGACATCGCCAAAAATATAGCGTAATCGAAATCGAAAAAATCGCTTAATGAAATAACCCCGAAAGGGGTTATTTTTTATGTCAGAACAGGGGTAGTTTGTTGACAGAAAAGGATTAGCATTTATAATTGACAATAATCAAGGAACGTGACGGATTTTGTGGTATAATGACAGATAGACGGAAGTGTGTCCGAGTGGTTGAAGGAGCACGCCTGGAACGCGTGTAATGTCGAAAGGCATTCGGAGGTTCGAATCCTCTCGCTTCCGCCAGGAAGAATAAAAATAGACCCGTAGGGTCTTATTTTTATTCTTCTTCGACAGAAGAAGAGAGAGGTTCGAGCCCAGGTTCGTTAATGCCCGGTTTTGCGAAGCAAAAACGACGGCGCATTATTTATATCCTCTCGCCTATATAAATGGTATAATATATTCAACATCATGAAACGAAGACTCTTATACGCCGCAGTAACAATAATATTCATCATTATCGTATTTTATATCCTAAGGGCAATATCAGATCACTTTATTCATAAAAACAGAAAAAAATACTTCAATACGAACAAAAAACTTTCAAATGAAATAAAAAATGAAGGTGAATCTATCCTCAATCACCGCACGATTTATAATCAATATATACAAGAGCTAGGTCTAAACACTACTATTAGATGTTCAAACTCAGTCGTATCAAATTCAAGTGTTAACCCAATAAAATACGTCATAAAGTATTCACTAATTGACAATAATATTAACGATATTGAAAGATTAGATTACATACTTAACTATCTAAAATCGTATTCAACTTTTCTACACAAAGTTGATACGGCTAAAAGTGAGTACATTCAACATTTGCCATTATTTCAAAAAAT
>JAEEGK010006914.1_pt1 | contig 27159 bp, 20 predicted proteins | sample 8958771 | NCBI WGS metagenome assembly JAEEGK01 (sample SAMN16246547, study PRJNA631951) | gut metagenome | biome: gut microbiome; feature: rumen; material: SC-attached | host: Bos | place: Iran: Karaj | collected 2018-10 | reverse complement strand
TTTCCCCGTTTTTACTGTTTTTGGGTAGTAGACATATGTCTACGTCCTAGAAATTATTCAAGAAATTTCAAGGTTGTTTCATTATTCGATTATCAAGGTACTCAGTTCTGATGCGCACTTTTTTATTGCCCTTTGGCGCGTCAGCAAAAGCTATTATATCACCCACTTTTTACCGTGTCAACAACAATATTTGGTTTTTTTCGAAAAGTTTTTTCGGCTATTTAGGACGAGTTCATACCCCCTTTATTGACGTTGTCAAACTCGCGAATTGCTTCGCAATTTGTTTTATATATTAAGGAAGCGTTTCGTTCTTTACCGTCGATCCTTGCTGAGATTGTTTTAATATTTTATTTATTTGATTTTGCATTCCTTCTTATGTATAATAATTTTTCGAGGTTGGGAGTAATATCGTATCAATAGGGAATAATCGTCATAGGAGATCACCATGAGGAATTACGATACTAAAAGACAACATGACAAGGGTAAGCTTCACGCCATGGAGAGGATCGAAGCTCTTCTTGACGAGGGCTCGTTCCGCGAAGTCGGTACCGGTATCACCAATATCGACACGCAGCTCGGCCTTAAAGGCGGCACCCTTCCTTACGACGGCGTCATCACAGGCTACGGCACTATCGATGGCAGACGCGTATGCATATATTCTCAGGATTTTACTGTGGCCGGCGGAACCCTCGGTCATAACCACGGACAAAAGATCGCTTCCATAATTAATATGGCTGTCGAATACCGTTGTCCTCTGATCGGCATCAACGATTCCGGCGGAGCCCGTATTCAGGAGGGCGTTGCTTCTCTTGCTTCTTACGGAGACATCTTTTTTGCAAACACCGCAGCTTCGGGCTGCGTTCCCCAGATTTCGATCATCGCAGGTCCCTGTGCCGGCGGCGCTGTTTACTCTCCCGGCATTACCGACTTCATATTCATGGTTAACGACATCGGCAACATGTTCGTTACAGGACCCAAGGTTATCAAGCAGGTTACCAACGAAACGGTTTCGACCGAAGATCTCGGCGGAGCCAAGGTTCACGGTACCGTGAGCGGCGTGTCTCATTTCACATGCCCCACCGAACAGGATTGCTACGCACGTGTTCGTCGCCTGCTTTCATATATCCCTCATTCGGCAGGAGAAAAGCCCGACACACCTCCCGCTTATATCGATCAGGAAGCCCTTAATGTCAATTTCCTTGTTCCCAAGGATCCCAACAAAGCCTACGACGTCAAAGTCGTTATCGATGCAGTCTTCGACGAGGGCTCCTTCCTCGAGATTCAGGAAGACTTCGCCAAGAACATAGTCATCGGATTTGCAAAGCTCTCCGGTATGACAGTCGGCATCATTGCCAACCAGCCTACATGCAAGGCCGGTGTTCTTGACTGCGATTCGAGTGACAAGGCTGCCCGTTTCATTCGCTTCTGCGACTGCTACGACATCCCCATCGTCACTCTCGCCGATGTTCCCGGCTTCTTCCCCGGCAGCGACCAGGAAAGAAAGGGCATCATCCGTCACGGTGCAAAGCTCCTTTATGCGTACTCCGAAGCGACCACCCGCAAGCTCACCGTTATCATGCGTAAGGCCTACGGCGGCGCATATATCGCCATGTGCAGCAGACACCTCAGAGCCGATTACGTATATGCATGGCCCACTGCCCAGATGGCAGTCATGGGCGGCGACGGTGCGATCGACATCCTTTACGGCAAACAGATGAAGACCATGAGCGACGAAGAGAAGGCTGCCTTCATTGCAGAAAAGCGCGAGGAGTACAACACGCTTTACATGAATGCGGACATCGGTCTCGCCAACGGTTATGTGGACGATATTCTCAAACCCTCCGAAACACGTAAGCGTCTTTTCGAAGATCTTGTGATGCTTTCAGGCAAGACAAATACCTGCGCATCGTATAAAAAACACGGGAATATTCCGCTTTGACAAGATTTTTGTTGAAAAGTTACCGACATAACGCCATAATAGATAGGAAATGTAGATCAGAAAGGGTTTGTCATGATTTTCACAACCTATAAATTTGTACTTTTGTTCCTTCCGACAGTAGTTGTCGTTTATTACGTGCTCAATCACTTCAAATTGTTCTCACTTTCGAAGTTCTGGTTGATCATCGCTTCGTTCTACTTCTACTCGCAGGGAACCCCCGACTTCTTCCCGTTCTTTATGGGAAGTGTTTTTGCCAACTACATGGTCGGTATCACACTCAGCAGGATGGATCCGTCCCAAAAGGTTCAGCGAAAGCTCCTGTGCGCTCTCGGAATTCTCGGCAACGTGGCTCTGCTCGGATATTACAAGTACACAGACTTCTTTATTGAAAACACAAACGCGATCTTCGGCACCGATTTCACGCTCAAGCACATAATCCTGCCGATCGGTATCTCGTTCTTTACATTCCAGCTTATCGCTTATGTTGTCGATTCATACAAGCAGCTCACCAAGGACTACAACATCCTTGACTACCTGCTCTTTATCACATTCTTCCCTCAGCTGATCGTAGGCCCCATCGTTCATCACTCCGAGATGGTCTGCCAGTTCGAGAACGAAGACAACCTCCGTCTTAAACCCGAAAATGTTGCGTTCGGTCTCTTCCTTTTCGCGATCGGTGCTGCCAAGAAGATGTTCCTTGCAGACACCATGAGTACCGACGCCCAGCTCTACTTTGACGATATCCGCAACAACATGCCGCTTCTTTCTTCGTGGTATTACTCGCTCGAGTACGCTGTTGCATATTACTTCGACCTTTCCGGTTATGCCGACATGGCTATCGGTATGGGCTGGATGTTCAACGTCAAGATTCCGGAGAACTTCAATTCGCCTCTTAAGGCACGCGACTTCCAGGATTACTGGAAGCGCTGGCACATGACTCTTTCACGATTCCTCGGTGACTACATCTTCCGAAGCGTTTTCAGAAAGGGTGTTAAGTACCGTAATTATTATGTGGCAACAATGGTCACCTTCTTCGTATCCGGCTTCTGGCACGGTTCGGGTTGGAACTTTGTTATTTGGGGAATCATCAACGGAGCCTTGGTTTGCCTGGCTTCATGGATGAACAGAAAGGGGATCAAGATCCCTGTGGTCATCGGAGTGTTCTTTACACTCTGCTTTGTAGCGATGACCCGTGCCCTCTTCGTTGCAGATTCACTTTCGGAAGCTTGGCTTGTTATCAAGAACATGTTCAACTTCTCGTGGCTGTACGGTGACAAGACCGCATCCTTCTTCTCGCAGTTAGTTTCGTTCTTCCGCGATCACGAGGCGAACGGACCGATCCTGTTCTTCTCGCTCCTGTGGTGCTGGTTCCTTCCAAACTCCACACAGATCGCGCAGAAGTTCCGCAGAACCCGCTTCTCGGTTGTACTCACCGTAGTACTTCTCGGAGCCTGCCTGCTTAACATGGACAAAGTAGTACAGTTTCTGTACTTCCAGTTCTGAATTCCTCGAAGAGGAATTCGATCCCGTAGCGACAGAGTTCCCACAGGACTCTGCTTTTCGCAAAAAACATTTCGATGGTTCAACGAATGTTTTTGCGAATAGAGTGTAGGGCCCCTTTTCAACTTTTATTTGCTTCAATTACTTGGGTATTAACACAAGGAGACTATCACATGAAACTTTTCGAAAAGCTCTTTTCCGGAAAAGAAATATCCGGCAGATCCTGGGTTGTCTCCACTCTCATCGGAGTGGGGCTCGTGCTTCTGTTCCTCGGATGCATGAACTTCTTTATCGACCCCTTTGCTTACTTCCGCTTCTCGGACGGTAAGTTCAGTGAGTTCCAGGACGGAGAGGATTCTTACCTTCGTTATATAAAGGCCAAGCAGATCCAGTACGACGGCGACAAATACGACGCCTTCATAATCGGCGGCTCGAAAGCCGGTGCCATCAACCCCGAGGTTGCCGGTGAGCTTGACGGCCACACCTATTACAATTCATGGATCCTTTCGGGTAACACTCATGAGTATCTCCTTTATACCCAGTACATCCTTGAGCACACAGACGCTACAAAGATCCTGCTTCACCTTTCCGGTCCCGAGATCAGAAAGGCCGACAGGTCGTCTCTCGGCGATTTCTACAAGACTCCCGCTGTTATCACAGACGGTGACGAAGTTGCAGAATTCGTAGAATACCTTGGCAAGAACGTTTCTTTCGCCTGGGAAGACATGACCGAGATGATAAGCGGTGATTACTCGATCTCCAACCCCGGATTTGAGAACGGCATGCGTAACGTCAACTACCGTTACGCCAAGCTCAAGAAGGACCCCGAAGGTTACATAAGCACTGCGGTCCTCCATGATTATGACACCAACCTCAAGAAGCTCTTTACCGTTACACCCAAAAACAAGGCCATCAACGAGTCACTCGACGATCTCAAGCAGATCAAAAAGCTCTGTGATGATAACGGCATTGAACTTCAGGTTGTGATCGGTGCTTCTTTCATTAACGAGCTCTACGAGTATGAAGCAAAGACCTACTGGAGCTATCTCCTTCAGGTCATCGACATATTCGGCGAGGTCTGGGACTTCAGCGGATTCAATGATGTCTGCCTCAACCCTTACAACTTCTACAACGAGAGCCATTACAACTACGAGGTCGGCGACCTCATGCTCCGTACCATGGCCAAGGGCGAGCAGATCGTGGACGGCTTCGGAATCCTTGTAAATCCCGACAACCGCTTCGACTGGCTTAAAGCAAGACGTGCCTCATATCTCGAATTCAAGACCGAATACCTTGAGACCGGTACCGTTGACATCTCAAAGTACACTTCCTACGAAGGCCGCGTTCAATAGTATTAACGCATTTAACCTGTTGTGGTTTTTTGTGTCTTTGCGGACCCGGTCGGCCTACACCCTCATCATATGTAAGGCTTGGGATCCGTGACCTTCCCGAGCAGCCAGACATTCCCGCGAAAACGCCTTCCGACTTCCGGCTCACCGTATAGGTCTTTTTTGTTGATCGCAACATTCACAAGTATCGTGTTCATATCGATCAAAAGTATGTAGATCTCTTCATCAGTGTAAGAATTCTTTTCGAGCCTCACATCCTTGATCTGACCGATCATTATATAAAGGTCCGACTCGGAGCCGAGCGGTACAAGACTTGTTTCAACAATACTGAGGATGTCCTCTTTCTTTACTCTTTCGTTGATAACGGCGTACTTGTCGATGTCTTCCATGGACAGCGAAACTATCGCTTTCTCGTCCCCGTTCTTGGCTTCCTCTATAAGCTTTTCTTTTTTGGTGTTCTTTTTCAGTGTCTCGAGGCTGTCCTCACGAACCAGTGTCGGAAGGATGATGTTACCCTTTGTGGAAAGCGCGCTGAATGCTACCTGCATATCATCCACGCCGTTCTCGTCTTTATGTTTGAAGAGGTAGTCGACCACGTTCAAAACATAGAATATAAGCGTTGATCCGATCGAGTCGTCATCACACATCGCGGTGTAACCGTCACCGGCGATCTTCTTTTCAAATGCCACGAACTCTTCGTCTCGTCCGAGCTCGTTTTTGCAGAAGGGGAAGTAGTGCGTCACATGGAACTTCCCGTTGCTGTCTTCTTCGCCGCACACGCAGACCCCGATCGACTCTGAAACCATCCCTCGATACTCTGCGATTATCGGCCCGCTTTCTTTCCTGATAAACTGCCTGTCTTTTGTGTCGCGTACAATGATCCTGAGCAGATCCTCGACCTGCTCCTGACATTCGATCGCACTGTACCCGACAGAGCGTAAAAATCTGTGCATTTTTCCTCTGTGTTTAACATGCCCGGAGGGGCATGCCTTCTAAATCGTCTTTCTCTTTAATGCTTATATGATCAGAGTTCAATTTCCGTAACGCTGTGTCTGGTCTTTGCCTCGCTCAGGACCTTCTTTTCTTCCTCGCTGAGAAGAACGTATGCTTCACCGGCAATGATCTCCTTAATATACACGTAGCAGCCTTCGCTTGTGCTGTGCATGGAAGTGAGTACAAAACCGTCATTGTTGTCGGTAAGCATACAAACTGAGAAGCTGAGCTTTCCGCCCATCTCTTTAAATGCATCATACTTCACAATGCTGAACTTCTGAAAAGCAAACTTGTGTTTATCTTTAATTTCGCTGATCTCTCGGGCACTTGCCTTTCCGAGACGGTTGATCTCGTTGATCTCTGTGAACTTCTCGACCATTGCGTCCTCTAGAGATTCCGCGTCTTTTCCGTTCATAAAGACAGAGAGATTGTACTTCATCTTCTTCTGTCTGGTGAAAAGAAGGATCACTATCGCTATGAGTGCGACATTTATTACCAATAAGGCAAGGACAAGATAACTTCCGTCTATACCGAGTGATTCGAAAAGATTCATAAAGGACTCCTTACATCTATGATTGTTTTTGTCTCGCTAATCAGCTCATTTAATTTCCGGCTTTAATTATATCATAAATCTTTTCAAATTCTTCCGTGTTATTAAATGAGATCTCAATCTTACCTTTGTTGGTGTCTTTGCGTGTGATCTCTGTCTTTACTCCAAGAATACTGCGAAGTCTGTCCTCGTATTCACGATAAATCGCTTCGTCATCGAGCTTTTTCTTTTCTTTCTTTGCCTTGGGGTTAAGATATTTCTTTACAAGCTTTTCTGTTTCCCTGACACTGAGCTTCTCATCCAGGATCCTGTTGGCAATCTCATACTGGAGTTCGGAATCTGTTATCGAAAGTAGCGCTCTTGCATGTCCGGACGTGATCAGCTCGTCAATTATCATCTCGCGTATCCTCTCATCAAGACGAAGGAGTCTTAAAGAATTTGCGATAGCAACTCTGCTTTTTGATACTTTCTCTGCGACTTCGTCCTGCTTGAGGTTATGCTCCTCGATAAGTCTTTGATATGCCTGAGCTTCTTCTATCGGATTCAGGTCCTGTCTCTGAATGTTCTCGATCAGGGCGATCTCAAAGATCTCGTCCTCGCTGTAATCCTTGATCACAACAGGAACTTCCTTGAGCTTTGCGATCCTCGAAGCTCTCCATCTTCTTTCGCCGGCGATGATCTCGTAGTGATCGCCTTTCTTCTGTACAACGATCGGCTGGATCAGACCGTGAAGCTTGATCGAATCTGCGAGCTCGACAAGAGCATCTTCATCGAACCTTCTTCTGGGCTGAGTGCTGTTAGGCTCGATAAGATTGATGTTGAGCATGGATGTTTCACGTGAAACATTTGCTTCTTCCTTTTTCTCCTCGTTAGATGCCTTGGGGATTAAAGCGCCAAGTCCTTTGCCGAGACCTTTCTTTGCAACCATAATGCTGATCCTCCGAAATCATGTTTTGTTTTGTCTTCTTATTAAATTATTCCTCTTACGGCTGTGACTGCCTAGCCGTAATGCTTCAGAACTCGCTCCCGCTCCATATTCGGACGTAGCAGTACTAGGCGCCGCAAACACCGGCGCCAAGTGCTGACGTCCTCAATGGGTTCTGAAGCATTAGGCTGGCGCGTCACAGCCTATCTCATATGATACAAAATGAATTTTCCCTAGTTTTCAAATTACCGCTTCAATTGCGACGGCCGAATATATCTGTACTAAATACGACGAATTCTTGCTCGATAGTATGTTCCTGAAGATGAAGGCGTAGCGGACTATGGGCAAACCAACTACTGCACCACACATTGCGCGGGGAATATTACAGAATCATAAATTCATCGTTTCTAGTAAGTTATTCTATCATTTTTCTTGTTATATAATATTCTCGACTACCATTGTATATTCTGATAAATAGTAGTAAATCAATAACAATTTAATTCGGTTCATAGCTGTGACGCGCCCGTCTATTGTTTTCAAACCCGTATGAGACGCCGGTACTTAGCGGCCGTTCTGTGGCCGCTTATGTATCCGCTGCGTCGAATCATCCGTCATCCTCTTGGTTTTAGTTTTAGGCGAGGAAACGGATGCGGTTCCCGCATCCAATGAGGAGTGAGAACGCGTTTGAAATAAATACGACGTGGCAGTCACAGCGTACGCTGTATGTAGTAAGTAGTACATAATAAACAACAAATTATAATCCGGTCTATAATTCCAACAGCTGATGTTTAAATAATTACATATATAATCCCATTATAAATATGTGTCGCTGTTTTTTGGTTTATCAGCCAGCAAGTGTACAGCATATGTTTTTCGGACATTGCGGGTCTCCTCGCTTAACGATTACGAGTACGCAGGTGGCGTACGAAGTAAGAGTTTAGCGAGGCTAGGGGCACCCGCAAATGGAGTGCGAACGGTGCCGAAAAACATATACTGTACACTAACGCTGGCGTACTTCGTATTACTGTCTAGTCATATACCGTAATATTATTTCGTTTATCGCATTACAAAATCAGTATTCAGAATGTAAGAGGAAAATTATGATCTTGTCTTATATTCCCCCGCAATCATCTTATCTTTTATGAGGATCTCTTCCGCAAGATCCGAGTACGCCACAGCACCCGCAGACCTGGGATCATATACCGATATCGGCATTCCGTGAGAAGGTGCCTCTGCGAGACGAACATTTCTCGGGATAACTGCGTTGAACACGGGATGAGGAAGATTCTCTTTTACATCCTCTACAACCTGAGTCGAAAGATTTGTTCTGGCATCGAACATGGTGAAAACTACACCGTCAACCTTAAGTGACTTATTGAGTCTCGCCTTTACAAGCTCTACTGTTCGAAGAAGCTGTGAAAGTCCTTCGAGTGCATAGAATTCACACTGAATAGGAACGATGATACTGTCTGCACAGGTCATGGCATTTACTGTGAGGATATTAAGCGAAGGAGGACAATCGATAAGGACATAGTCATAGTCGTCCCGGATCGTATCCAGCTTCTTCTTCATAATATATTCCTGCTCAGGCGTACCGATAAGTTCGATCTCAGCTCCGGCAAGATTAACATCAGATGCAACAAGAAAGAGACCGGAATAAGCTGTTCCGATAACTGCATCCTTCATCTCACATTCATCGATAAGAACCTGGTAAAGAGAATTCCTTTCCTCAGTCTTATCGATACCGAGTCCGCTTGTCGTGTTACCCTGAGGGTCACTGTCAACAACCAGAACCTTCATCCCTTTCTGTGCAAGCGCAGCAGAAAGATTTATCGAAGTGGTGGTCTTTCCGACTCCACCTTTTTGATTGGCAATAGCAATAACTTTACTCATAATAATTCCTTCATATAATTGTTTCACGTGAAACATTTTTATAAGAGCAACAAAACAATAGTACCAACAAAACAGTTGCTCGTCAACAAAAACACAAAACTCTACAAAGGATTCTTTGACATCTTGGCAGCTGATCGGGGATATCCTTTAGGTGTCGGCTTGTCCTTTGTAATAAAGAGAAGAGTGCGAACACTTTTCTCCAAGCTTTCATCAGAAGGATCCGGTGAGAGTTCAAAGGAGTGAAAGTGATCAACCCTGGCCGAAAACACTTTAAGAGCATTCGAAGAGGTTGCGATCTCTGTTGCTGCACTCGGACCTTTATAAGCAATAAAGGTACCTGATGTCTTTACAAAAGGAAGAACATATTCTACAAGCGTAGAAAGTCCGGAAACAGCCCTCGAAACAGCGAAGTCAAAGCTGTCGCGCAGTCTAGCATTGTTGCCTGCATCCTCGGCCCTCGTATGCATAAGCGTTACGTTCTTAAGTCCCAGTTCAGAAACTGCCTCGGAAAGAAAATCTACTCTCTTTCGTAGCGAATCAAGAAGCGTAAATGAAACATCGGGGCAGCATATCGCGAGCGGGATTCCGGGAAAACCTGCCCCCGTTCCGACATCAACGCAAGACCCGGAGAGCTTAAGGATCTTCAGTACAGAAAGGCTGTCAGCAAAATGCTTTACAGCAAAATCCTGAAAATCAGTTATGGCCGTAAGATTCATGACCTTGTTCTTCTCGACCACAAGATGGTAAAAAGACACAAGCCGGGAAAGGATGTCGTCACCAAAAGAAGGGATCCCGTTAGCAAGGAGGATCTGTTTCAAAAGTCCTGTCTCTTCCATATAACTCCTTTCTGTTCACAGCCGTCATTTTACCAACAAATTAACCACAGAACCGATCAAGTATCGTATTTATAAAACCACACAGAACGGACTTTTGTCATATAAAACGATGACGGTTCAGTGATACAAAACGCTAAAGTGATTATTCTTCCGCAATACTTTCAGAAGATTAAAAACTCTAATTAGATCCCCTTCCCAGGTATATCAGAAGGATGCTTACATCCGCGGGTGAAACACCGGAAATACGCGAAGCCTGTCCGATAGACGCGGGGCGAATGGCTTTAAGCTTCTGACGTGCCTCGATCCTGAGCGAAGGAACAAGATCGTAATCAAGAGTAGGAGGTATCATCTTTTCCTCCAGCTTCTTAAATGCGGCCACCTGGATCTTCTGACGGTTGATGTAACCCTCGTACTTGATCTCGATGTTAATCTGTGCCGCGATGTCGGGGCGGATATCGGGGCGTTCAGGATCTAGAGGAGCAAGCGATTCGTAAGAAAGCTCGGGGCGCTTGATCAGATCAAAAAGTATAGCTCCGTCACTGACGGGTGTGGAATTAAATCCCGAGAGGAAATCAGAAACCTCTTTGGAAGAAGAAACTCCAACAGTCTTTACTCTTTCGATCTCGGAAGCGATCAGTGAACGCTTATAGCACACATCCTCATATCTCTCATCAGAAAGAAGACCAACGCGATGACCGTAATCTGCAAGCCTCAGATCCGCATTGTCCTGACGCAAAAGAAGTCTGTACTCAGCACGCGAAGTCATCATCCTGTAAGGCTCAGGTGTACTCTTTGTGACAAGATCGTCGATCAGGACACCGATGTAGGCATCCGATCTGTCAAGGACCAAAGGCTCCTTTCCAAGAAGTGAAAGCGCTGCATTAATACCTGCGATCAGCCCCTGTGCGGCAGCCTCTTCGTAACCGGAACTGCCATTGGCCTGACCTGCACTGTAAAAGCCCTTTATATCCTTGCACTCAAGCGTGTGCTTAAGGCAAAGAGCGTCGATACAGTCGTACTCGATTGCATATGCGTTACGGACGATCACTGCATTTTCGAGGCCGGGGACAGAGCGGTACATAGCGTACTGAACATCCTCGGGGAGACTGCTGGACATGCCGGAGATATACATCTCTTCGGTATATCTGCCCTCGGGTTCAATGAAGACCTGATGGCGCTCCTTCTCGGCAAAACGCATGACCTTATCCTCGATGGAGGGGCAATAGCGCGGCCCGACTCCTTCTATTCTACCGTTGTAGAGTGGAGACCTGTCAATGTTGTCACGAATGATCTTATGAGTCTCGAGATTTGTGTATGTAAGCCAGCAGGATTCCTGATCCTTGTCCATGTCCTTGCCGACATTCTCAAAAGAGAACGGCACAACATGTTCGTCACCCTGCTGTTCTTCCATCTTTGAAAAATCAATACTGCTCTTTGCAATACGGGCAGGAGTCCCTGTCTTGAAACGGCGAACGGGAAGCCCGAGTGCACGGAGCGAATCCGAAAGGTGAGTGCTGCGGGGAAGACCCGAAGGACCCGAAGGAACAGAAACTTCGCCATAAATACAGCGAGAATCGAGATACACGCCTGTGCATAAAATGACAGCTCTCGCAGGATACGTATTCCCTGAAACAGTGCGGACTCCCGTGATTATCTGCATATTATCCACATCGTTGTAAACATGGTTATCAACAGTGTTATCAACCGAATTTTCAACTAATTCGGAAGAGTTTTCAGAATCTTTTATTCCATGATTATCAGAACAGTATTCAACAAGAATCTCGGTTACTTCATCCTGACGAATAGTAAGTCCCTCGGTTGATTCAAGAACCTTCCTCATTGAAGCACTGTAATCTTTCTTGTCCGCCTGTGCACGAAGAGACTGAACAGCGGGACCTTTGGAGGTATTGAGCATACGCGACTGAATAAAAGTCCTGTCGATATTGCGCCCCATCTCTCCACCAAGCGCATCGACCTCACGAACAAGATGACCTTTGGAAGTGCCGCCGATATTGGGATTACAGGGCATCATTGCGATATTGTCAACACTCATGGTAAAAATGAGCGTGGAAAGACCAAGGCGTGCACATGCAAGGGCAGCCTCGCAACCGGCATGACCGGCTCCTATCACGATGACGTCATGTTTCTCGTAAACCATATTATTCCTCAATACTAATGTATATCTGATAAAACTCTACTTTCCCATACAGAAAGTAGAAAAGATCTTATCGGCAAGATCGTCGCGGTATTCCTCACCGGTAACCATACCGAGTGATTTGTAGGCATCCATCAGATCTATCGAAAGGAGATCCTCGTCGACCCCGTTCTCGATGCCGCTTTTCACAAGCTCAAGCGATGCGACGGCATCACGGATGTGTTCGGCGTGACGAACGTTGGTAAGGATCAGATCCTGTCCGGCAGTAACAGTGCCCGAAAGGAACATATTTTTTATGAGATCCTTCAGTTCTTCGATGCCGTCACCGGTCAGGGCTGAGATCTTCACACTCCCGGCATTCAAAGAAGAAAGCAGGTCAAAATCGTCATCTATATCACTGTCCGAACTCATATCCCCGCAGGCAGTACCTGCATCTACTTCACAGTCAGTATCTTTTCCATGACACTTATCGCAATTTAAACCGGTCCGTGTGTCGTTTAATAAATCATCTTTGTTGTAAATGAGTATTACCTTTTTATCTGCAAAGCTCTTAAGATTCTCTTTGTCCTCGTCCGTGATACCGAGCGGACTGTCGATCAGATAAAGGATGAGCTGTGCTTCGGCTGCAGCTTTCAGAGCGCGGTCGATACCGATGCTTTCGACAAGATCACCGGACTGCCTGATGCCCGCTGTGTCTGTCAGATTAAGAACAAGACCACCGATGTCAAGGCTTTCACTGATCGTATCGCGAGTGGTACCGGCTATTTCTGTGACAATCGCCCTTTCCTCTTTGAGGAGTGCATTCAAAAGAGAAGACTTACCGGCATTCGGTCTGCCCGCAATGACCACATTAAGACCGTCTTTGATGATCTTACCCGTGTCGAAGGAAGCCAGAAGTCTTTTAAGTTCCTTTAAAAGTCCCTCTGTTTTGGGAAGAAGCGTCTCTGTAAAGCCGTCAAGGCTTATATGCTCGGGGTCATCGAGGGCTGCCTCAATGTGCGCTGTTTCAAGAATAATGCTTTCTCTGATGCGATTGATCTCGTCGCGCAGGCTCCCCCGGAGCTGCTTCATGGAGTTGCGTCTTGCCAGATCACTGCCCGATCCTATGACATCCATCACGGCTTCCGCCTGAGAAAGATCGATACGGCCGTTTAAAAAAGCTCTTTTGGTGAATTCACCGCTTTCCGCAAGTCTTGCTCCGCTCGCAAGGATCGCTTCAAGAACTCTCTTGGTAACAAGGACCCCGCCGTGTGTGTGGATCTCGGTAACATCCTCGCATGTGTATGTATGAGGGGCAGCCATCTTCAGAACTAAAACCTCGTCAAGAACCTCTCCCTCAAATTCGATAAAGCCGTAGCTTACGGTCCCTGAAGGAATCGAAGAAAACTCCTTTCCCCTCGCGGATCTGAAAAGAGACGCAGTAACAGAAAAGGCATTCTCACCGCTGATGCGGATAATGTTTATGCCTGCAGGTGAAAGTGCCGTAGCAATGGCAGCAATAGTATCGCCTGTATACACGCTGTTACCTCCTCTTGAATCTTCTGAGCTGTTTCCCGCACCGGATCATCCAGACAAGAAAACTCATAACCATACATCCGGAAACGTGGCTTTAAGAAGAAAAGCGGGTCTATATCAAATAAACCCGCTGTTAAGATCTGCTACCTAAACTTACCAAACTACTCTCTGTCGTTGTCCCACCCGAAACTGCATGAGTGACGGGCCGTGTTTGATCACAGGGAGCGCAATTATGTAATCAGTCCTGAGAACCGCCCTCAGCGTTCTCGGCAGCTGCAGCCTTTGCTGCTGCCTTGGACTCAAGATATGCGGCATAATCCTTTTTGTAGTCGGTGCTGTAATCCTTTGTGTCTGCACCGTACTTCTTGTGGAATTCCTTGCTGCTGATGGGACGCTTGCGATCGTAACCGCCACGTCTGTTGCCACCGCCGAAACGGTTGTTCTTTCTGTTCTCGTATACAACGCCCTTCTTGGGTGTAACAACTACCTTACGGAAAGGCTCGTCACCTTCGCTGTGTGTCTCAACGTACTTATCATTCTGAAGTGCGGAATGGATAACACGTCTCTCATAAGGATTCATGGGCTCAAGAGAAACAGGCTTGTGTGTCTTCTTAACCCTGACAGCGATATTCTTTGCAAGATTCTCAAGTGTATCCTTACGTCTTGCACGATAATTCTCTGTATCAAGCTTAACCTTGATGTAAGAACCCGAAGTCTTGTTAACAACAAGGCTTACAAGGTACTGGAAACAATCAAGTGTCTGACCGCGCTTTCCGATGAGCACTGCCATGTCTTCACCGTCGATCTGAACGGAAAGCTCGCTTCCGTCTTCGCTCATGGTTGCCGTAACACCTGCATCGATGCTCATGCAACCGAGGATCTTGCTTACAAACTCACAGGCAGTCTCCTCAGGTGAAACTTCCTTTAATCTGACATTGATACGTGCGGGCTTGGAACGAAGTCCCAAAAATCCGCTGCTTTCTTTCTCGATAACTTCAACTTCAAGTCTGTCGGAACCGCATGCAAATTCCTGCTGTGCGAGTTCCAAAGCTTCTTCAACGGTCTTACCGCTAAATTCCTTATACTCGTTCATTTTTTGTCCTCTTTAACTAAGACCTGTACCGTTTTCAGTCTTTGCTTTCTGTATCGGAGGAAGAGTTCTCGGGAGTCACAAATTCGGTCTTCTCTAAATCATCAACGGCTTTCTTTGTATCGGTCGCGCCTGTATCGGCGGGATCATTTTCTTCCTTCCTGTCTTCCTGGTTGCGCAGCAGGAGATTGGCATTTGCTGCGATACTGCTTGCGCTGTACGAAACACCGCTCCTCTTGTAGTCGGAACCGCTTGCGTTCTTGCGGTTTTTATTCTTCTTGTATGAATTGTCGGAAGTCTCTATGGAGCGTACGTTTTCTGCTGTGACTGCTTTTGTATTGGTACGTGCAACAGCTGCCATCTTGTCATCATGCTTGATGCCAAGCTTTTCGTTCTTCTTAGCGGATTTTGCAAGATTTCTCTCGATAAGATCATCAATACCCACTCTGTCGAGGTACTTGTTGATGAACAGTGACTGGATGATCGTGAACAATGCCGATGCGATCCAGTAAAGGCCGATACCGATAGGGAACATGATACAGAATACACCCGACATGATGGGAAGTATCGTTGTCATGGCCTTTGAAGTGCCGGCTGCGGGGTTGTTGGGATCGTTAGCCGCAGGGTTCTTGCCGTTTTGGAGCTTGCCCTGAATAAACTGAGTTGCGGCTGCAAGCACGGGTACGAAGTATGCATACCATGCACTTGCGGAAGGAGTATCCAAAATGCTCAGGCCAAAGAGGCTGTTTGCCGAAAGGATCGAATCCTTGGCTGCAAGTATGGAAGGAGTTGCAAGCGACTTAAAGAAATCAGCCGCAAAGAACGAATCCCAGTTGCTGCCCGTAAACTTGACGAGAATATCAACGATCGAAGATGTGTACTCGGGTGAACCGGCAACTACAGTCTTGCCGACTTCAACGAGTGAAGGTACTGCCTGTGCACCGTTACCGAGCGTGTTGGCAACAAATGTGTCCACGTTGGTGGCGATCACGGATGCATCTGAGGAAAGACCCTGGATAGCATTTGCGATCTGTGTGTACCAGTCTCCGATCTGATCAACATACGAAGGGATGTTGTAGATGACCTGATAAAGAGCAAACATGATAGGCAAAGTAATAAGCAAAGGAAGACATCCTCCCATGGGGCTGGTGCCGTACTTTGCGTAAACTGCCTGTGTTTCAGCCTGCTGACGTCTTAAAGACTCCTCGTCCTTCTTGCCCTTATACTTGGCTTGGATCTTGGTAAGCTCGGGCGACATCCTGGACTGAAGTCTCGTATACTTCTGCTGCTTGATCGTAAGCGGAAGCATCAGCATCTTTGTAACAAATGTGAAAAGGAAGATACAAAGTGCGATGTTCTGAATACCGAAAAGGTTTACAAACTGGAAGATCCAATTAAGGATCAATCCCATAAAGTCCATGATCCACTTAAAGGGACCTGAATTACAACCAAAACAGGTTGATGTTGCCATTAATATTGAGCCCAATTTTTTATCCTCGAATTCTTATCGTAAGGGATCAAATCCCCCTTTTGCAAAAGGATGACATCGCGAAATCCGCTTGATCGCGAGCCATGTTCCTTTAATAGCCCCATACTTTTCAAGGGCTTCCAGAGCATATTGGGAACAGGTAGGGATATAAATACAAGATCCTCTCTTTTTTAAGGGAGAAATGCGTTTCTGATAAAACCTGACAAATCCTATAAGAATCTTCTTCATGCGCTGTGTCTGTAATCGGACGGACCGCTACCGTCCCGGCTTTTTATGCCTCATGATCGTCAGGAGATGATGAAATGCTTCATCAACATCTGCCAATTTCTTATCCCTAATCCCCGGTCGTGCGATAAGGACCACGTCGTAGCCCTTTTCTCCGATACGACCCGTCAATCTGACCGACTCCTTCATGAGTCGTCTTGCTCTGTGTCTGATCACGCTGTTCCCGACCTTCTTGCTCACGACCAGTCCGTACCTGTCGGAAGCCGTGCCGTTAGGCATCACATACATGATGAGCAGGCGGTTCGCGTATGATCTGCCGTTCTGATAAACTCTGTCATAATCAAAACGGCTCTTCAATGTAATAACTGCAGACATCTGTTCTCCTATGTGTATAAAAATACCTGATGAGTAACAGAAGAAAAGGTCACATAAATGCGACCTAGGCTGTTAATTTATGTCTGCCCTTGGCTCTTCTGGCAGCTAATACCTTTCTGCCGTTCTTGGTGCTCATTCTCTTTCTGAAACCATGTTCAACAGCTCTCTGCCTTTTCTTAGGCTGGAATGTCATCTTCATATATATACACCTCCTCTGTAGAAAATATGCGAATTTACACAGCAGTAACATTATATTGAGCGGTGAGTAAATAGTCAAGCACTAGTGTCTCAAAGTTTTCCACAAATTTTGTGGATATGTTGATAACTTATGTTGATAAAATTGATAAGTACCTTTTGATGTTTATAAGCATTATTATGCTGTTTAAAGGCTCTCAAATGCCTTTTAAACCCCTTTAACGCTTATGAGGCAAACTTTTTGATTTGTGGATTTCTTCCTTGAAAAAATGCCGTAAATGATATAGAATAATAATGTTGGGATTCTTCGGCATTTATTGATTCCGGACACAATCTCTTCCTTATTAATATCAGTTTTTGACACTACTAACCGAAAGAGAGAACGCCATGAATAATGAGAAGGAAATACTCATTGACAGATGGGATGAAATCCTTGAGTTTTTACGCACTCAGTATAATATCACCAAGGTATCCTTCAATACATGGCTCAAAAATCTCAAGGTCAGGGATGTAAAGGACGACCTTGTTATTCTCTATTCTTCGGATCCGTCCATCGGTTCCAACCTCTCATTCATCAAGAACAAGTACGGAGCTTTTATCAAAAATGCAATCGAAGAGATGATCGACGAAGAGATCAATATCGATATCGTCGGTGACGAACCTGCGCCCGTTCGCCGTGAAAGACTTCCCGAGCAGGCAGCGATGTCGTCTTCTCTTCTCGGACTAAAGCTCAACCCTGACTATACATTCGACAATTTCGTCGTTTCCGGAAGCAACTCGCTTGTTCATGCAGCAGCACTCAAGGTTGCCGAGGCTCCCGGAGAGTACTACAACCCGCTTTACATCTACGGCGATCCCGGACTCGGTAAGACTCATCTTATGCATTCGATCGCGCACTTCATTCTTGAAAACACTCCTTCACTCAAGATCATGTACGTTACGAGCGAAGTTTTCATGAATGAACTGGTTGAAGCAATCCGTCACGGTAGTGTCGCACCTGCCGATTTCCGTGAGAAGTACCGCAATATCGACGTTCTTCTGATCGACGATATCCAGTTTATAATAGGAAAAGATCGTACTCAGGAAGAGTTTTTCCATACATTCAACTACCTCTACGAGGCCAAGAAGCAGATCGTTATTTCATCCGATAAGCCTCCGAGAGATTTCAACAACCTTGAAGAAAGGCTCAGATCACGTTTCGAATGCGGACTCACGGTTGACCTGACCGCTCCCGACTTTGAGACAAAGATGGCCATTCTTCAAAAGAAGCTCGAGATCAAAGAGTACGAGTCAAACATCAAGCTCAACGTTGACGATGAAGTTCTTTCTTACATCGCCCAGAGCATTACTACAAACATCAGATCACTTGAGGGTGCACTCACAAAGCTGATAGCACTTTCCAGGATAAAGAGAACTCCCATAAACATGGAGCTTGCGGAGGAAGCACTTCGAGACATCGTCTTCCCCAACCAGAAGAAGACGATCTCGCCTGAGTACATCATAGACATTGTCAGCGAACATTTCGCTGTTTCTGTCGAAGACATCCTCTCCGACAAGAGGACAAAGTACATCGTCATCCCCCGTCAGATCGCCATGTACCTGACGAGACGTTACACCAGCATGTCGACTATCGAGCTCGAGAAGGTTTTCAAACGAGATCACGCCACCATCCTTCACGGCTGTGATTCCGTCGAGAAGAAGATCAAGACAGACGATGAGATCAACAAAACCGTTGATACCATCACAAAGAAACTCAACATTTAACTTACCAGTATTATGGATAACACGGTAACAACCCGGTGATAACAGGTTGATAATCCGGAGTTTCCTGTTGATAAAGATTTTTTCCGGATCTTAGGCTTTAACTCCTATGCTGACTTATCAGATTTATCCGAAAATCATCATTTTCAAAAACCTTTACTGCCTGAAGGATTGTAAGGGGTTATAAACTTATAAACCGCCCCTACTACTATTATCATATTATCTAATTACATTGACAGAAATTTCGAGGAGGAAAGAGATGAAGATCGTTTGTTCACAGACAGAATTGTTGAAAAGCATCACAACAGCATCAAGAGCCATTCCTACAAGAACCACATTGGATATCCTTGAATGCCTGCTTATAGACGCACACGCAGACACTATCAGTATCACCGGTAATGATCTTCAGTTATGTATAGTTACCAAAACACCCGGAGACATCGTTCAGGAAGGAAGCATCTGTGTTAACTCCAAGATCTTTACAGATATCATCAGGAAGCTTCCCGAGGGTGATATATGCATTGAAAGCGACGAATCACAAAATGTTCGTATAGAAGGAGACAAAGCAAAGTTCAATATCGCAGGTCGTGAAACCAGAGAATATCCTGCAGCTCCCGAGGTTACAGAGGAAAAAGGCTTTGAGATCACCAACTTTGATCTTAAAGAGATCATCCGTAAGACCATCTTCTCGGTTACGGACAATGATGCCAATAAACTGATGGCCGGCGAGCATTTTGAGATAGAAGGAAACACTCTTACTGTCACCGCTCTTGACGGACACAGAATTGCGATCGTCAACTATACGCTCGACAACGACTACGGCACATTTGATGCGGTTGTTATAGGAAAGACACTCAATGAGATCGCAAAGATCTACGCAGCTGAGAAAGAAGATTCTTCAGAGAAGACAAGGATCTCACTTTCGGACAAGCAGATCAAGTTTGTTAACAGCCAGACGACCATCATCTCCAGAACGGTCGAAGGCAAGTACTATAACATCAAGCAGATGATAGCCGGTGATTTCGACACTATCCTCAGGATCAACAAGAAAGATTTCCTTGATTCGATCGAGAGAGCTTCCCTTCTTATCAGGGAAACAGATCGCAGGCCTGTTGTTATCGGCATCGGCGAGGAGAGCATCGAGCTCAAGATCACGACCACACTCGGATCCATGAATGAGATCGTACCCGTTGAGATGGAAGGAAATGAATTCCTCATTGGCTTCAATCCCAAGTTCATCATTGAAGCGCTCAGGGTTATCGATGACGAAGTTATCGAGGTTAAGCTTGTGAGCAGCAAGGCGCCCATGAAGATTGAGGCGGGCGACGGTTCTTATCTGTACCTGATCCTTCCTGTTAATATAGGAGTTTAATTCAGAAAGGTTTTACCCTTGTGAGTTTAGGGCGGAAAAGTCTGAGCGGTGAACCGCTTAAAAAGAGGTTTTAACATGGATAGCAGCATTTCTATAAGGGATGAGTTTATAAAACTCGGGCAGGCCATGAAGCTTGCGGGATTAGTCGGCAGCGGAGTGGAAGCAAAGATCCTTATCGAAGAGGGACAGGTCAGTGTCAACGGTGAAAAAGAGACCAGACGCGGGCGCAAGCTGTACAAAGGTGACTCTTTCTCATACAAAGGAAACAAAGTCACCGTTGAGTAAGCAGAGTAACAGGTAGTCAGATCACCGCGGAAACGCTTTGGTTCCCGGTGACAGGAAAATCATGAAGATAAAAAGACTGGAACTTTCAAATTTCAGAAACTACGAGTCGCTGTGCGTCGATTTTTCCGACAATGTAAATATCCTCTACGGAGACAACGCAGCCGGGAAGACAAACATACTCGAGGCCATATACATGTGTGCGACGACGCGCTCTCAGCGCCAGAGCAAAGAAAAAGACATGATAAGGTTCGGGTGTGAAGAAGCACACCTCAGGATGATAGCAGCAGATGAGATCACACAGAGGCGCATTGATATGCAGCTCTCCAGGTCAAAGGCGAAGGGAGTTGCACTTGACGGGCAACCTCTTGTGAGAGCCGGACAGTTATTTGGGCTTTTGGGGATCATCTCGTTTTGCCCGGATGATCTTTCGATGATAAAAGCAGGACCTGCCGAACGCAGGCGGTTCCTCGACATGGAAGCAAGTCAGATTGACAGGCTTTACATGCACAATCTCTCGTCTTACAACAAGGTTCTCGCGCAGCGCAACAATCTGCTCAAACAGGTATCCCTTAACAAAGAACTCCTCGGGACGCTTGATGTATGGGATGAACAGCTTGTTGAGTACGGTTCTTATCTGATCGAGAAAAGAGCCGAGTTTACGCAGAAGCTTGAAGAGATCGCCAAACCGGTTCACAGGGCGGTGTCCGGAGAAAAAGAGGACATAAAACTCATCTACACGCCGGACACATCAGTGAGAGATTTTAAGGACAAGCTGTTTTTCGGAAGAGACAGGGATATAGCGTCCACATTCACAACAGTCGGACCGCACAGGGACGATCTCGAGTTTGAGATAAATGGCAAAAACGCGCGAACCTTCGGTTCGCAGGGACAGCAGAGAACAACAGCCCTCTCCATGAAGCTGGCAGAGATAGAATTGGTCAGACAGGTCAGCGGCAAAGCGCCGATCCTTCTGCTCGACGATGTTCTTTCGGAGCTTGACAGAAACCGTCAGACACAGCTGCTCGGGTTCACGCAGGGAGTACAGACCTTCATCACCTGCACGGGTCTTGAAGAATTTGTGATGCAGAGGACCGGTATCAACAAAGTGTACAAGGTCGGGGAAGGTACATTATCCTGACAGTTATAAAAGATTACATCTTAGAAAACCAAGTCAAGAGTTCAGCGGTAAACCGCCCCCGCATTAAAAATGGCCGGGATGCGGAAAACCCTGTATCTAAAGAGGAGACAGTATGAGTGACAACAATTACGGTGCAGATCAGATCCAGATCCTGGAAGGACTGGAAGCTGTAAGAAAGAGACCGGGTATGTACATCGGAAGTACTTCGGCGAGAGGACTTCACCACCTGGTTTACGAGATCGTTGACAATGCGATTGACGAGGCGCTGATGGGCTTCTGTCATACTATCGATGTTTCGCTTAATAACGACGGATCGGTGACCGTTATCGATGACGGTCGCGGTATCCCCGTTGAGATCAACAAGAAAAAGGGCATCTCAACAGTCGAGGTCGTATTTACGATCCTTCATGCCGGCGGCAAGTTCGGCGGTGGAGGATACAAGGTTTCCGGCGGACTTCACGGTGTAGGTGCGTCTGTAGTTAACGCGCTTTCCGAGTGGCTCGAGGTTACGGTAGAGCGTGACGGCAAGAAATATCAGCAGCGTTACGAGTACGGCAAGACCGTCTACCCCTTAAAAGAAGTGGGTGATTCGGACCGTACGGGTTCGACTATCACTTTCCTCCCCGACAAGAGTATCTTCGAGGAGACAGTATTTGATTATAACGTACTTAAGCAGCGTCTTCGTGAGATGGCTTTCCTTACAAAGGGCATCAAGATCATCCTTCGCGACTGCCGTGAGGGCAAGGAGCAGATTAAGGAATTCCACTACGAGGGCGGTATCAAGGAGTACGTTGAATATCTCAACAAGAACCAGACGGTACTTTACCCCAACGTTATCTACTGCGAGGGACAGAAGGGCGATGTTTATGTCGAAGTCGCTATGCAGCACAACGACGGCTACAACGAAGGCTGCTACAGCTTCGTAAACAACATCACGACTCCCGAAGGCGGAACTCATTACACGGGATTCAAGAATGCGCTTACAAAAACCTTTAACGATTATGCGCGCAACATGAAGATGCTCAAAGACAACGAGGAAAACCTCGTCGGCGAAGATATCCGTGAGGGTATGAGCGCGATCATCAGCATCAAGATCCCCGAACCGCAGTTTGAGGGTCAGACAAAGCAGAAGCTCGGAAACTCCGAGGCACGAAGCGCAGTTGACAATGTTGTGAGCGAGCAGCTCACATATTTCCTTGAGCAGAACCCCACGGTTGCCAAGACGATCATCGAAAAAGCACTTCTTGCACAAAGGGCACGCGACGCGGCGCGCAAAGCGCGCGATCTGACACGCCGTAAGACGGCGCTTGAAGGCATGAGCCTTCCCGGAAAGCTCGCGGACTGCTCTGACAAGGATCCGAAGAACTGCGAGATCTTCATCGTCGAGGGAGACTCCGCCGGCGGCTCCGCAAAGAGTGCGCGTAACCGTGCAACACAGGCGATCCTTCCGCTTAGAGGCAAGATTCTCAATGTTGAAAAATCCCGTCTTGACAAGATCCTTGCCAATGCGGAGATCCGTGCCATGATCACGGCGTTCGGAACAGGTATTTCGGATGATTTCGATATTGAAAAGCTTCGTTACAACAAGATCATCATCATGACCGATGCCGATGTCGACGGCGCGCACATCAGCACACTGATGCTCACGTTCCTCTACAGGTTCATGCCGGAGCTCATCAAACAGGGTCATGTGTACCTCGCTCAGCCCCCGCTTTACAAGCTCGAGCGTAATAAGCAGGTTTGGTACGCCTACAGCGACGAAGAGCTCAGCAACATAATCAAGGAAGTCGGCCGTGACAACTCGAACAAAGTCCAGCGTTACAAGGGACTCGGTGAGATGGATGCGGAGCAGCTCTGGGATACGACCATGGATCCCTCAAAGAGGACTCTGATACAGGTATCAATCGAAGATGCCGCTTTATGCGAAAGAAGGATCTCGGTTTTAATGGGCAACAATGCCGAGATCAGAAGAAAGTGGATCGATGATAATATCGATTTCACCTTGGAAGAAGACTACAGAGTGACTAGAAATGGCTAGAAAGAAGAAAGAAGAGATCATAGAAAACTTCCAGAATGAAACATTGGACGATATCATGTCCGATCGTTTTGGCAGTTATTCCAAATACATCATCCAGGAGAGGGCTTTGCCGGATGCCAGAGATGGACTCAAACCGGTCCAGAGAAGGATCCTTTATTCCATGTATATCGATGGCAATACTTTTGACAAGCCGCATCGCAAATCCGCAAAAACGGTCGGTTCTGTCATGAGCTCTTTCCATCCGCATGGCGATTCATCGATCTATGAAGCTCTTGTCAGGATGTCGCAGGACTGGAAGATCAATGTTCCTCTGATCGATTTTCATGGGAACAATGGTTCGATCGATGATGATCCGCCTGCCGCATACCGTTATACCGAAGCCAGATTGGCAAAAAACGCCAGACTTCTGCTTGACGATATAGATTATGACTGCGTCGCCATGACCAACAACTACGACGACACACACCTGGAACCGACTGTCCTGCCGGCCCGCTATCCGGTCCTGCTGGTCAATGGTTCTACCGGTATCGCGTCCGGTTATGCGACGAATATCGCACCGCACAACCTCAACGAAGTCGTCAATGCGGCCATCTATCGTCTTCAGCATCCGGATTGTTCATTGGATGAACTGATGGAATTTGTGAAGGGCCCTGATTTCCCGACCGGTGCTATCGTACAAGGCAAGGATCAGATCCGTGAAGTCTTTGCGACCGGAAAAGGGAAAGTCGTCGTCCGTTCCAAATGTGAGATCGTGGAAGGAAAGACCGGTTCCTCGATCGTGGTCAGCGAGATCCCTTATGAAGTGATCAAATCTTCGCTGGTCAAAAAGATCTCCGATATCTATCTTTCCAAGCAGATCGAAGGCATCGTTGATGTCAGGGATGAATCGGGAAGAGATGGTCTTCGCATCGTCATCGAATGCAAGAAAGATGCCAACTGTGAACAGATCCTGAATTATCTCTATAAGAATACGGATCTGCAGATCAACTATTCCTACAACTGCATCGCTATCGTCAATCATAAACCGGTGCAGATGTCTCTTTCAGATGCGCTGGACGCATTCATCGAACACCGCCGTGAAGTCGTCCTCAACCGTTCCCGTTATCTCAGGGACAAGAAAATGGCGCGTCTTCATATCATCGAAGGTCTGATCAAAGCGATCTCCATCCTTGACGATGTCATTGCTCTGATCAGGAAGTCCAAGGACAAGAAGGATGCGAAAGAGCGTCTGAAGGAGGCTTTCCTTTTCACGGAAGAACAGGCTGAAGCAATCGTTTCTTTGCGTCTCTATCGTCTCTCTTCGACGGATATCACCATCCTGAATGAAGAACATGCGACTCTGATCAAGGAGATCGGTGAACTCAATGCCATCCTGTCTTCAAAGGAAGTGCTCGACAGTGTTCTGGCCAGTGAGATGAAAGAGGTCAATGAACTTGAGGCCACTCCGAGAAGGACCAGGATCGAAGATGAGGTCTCGGAAGTCATCGTCGATAAGATGGCCATGATCCCGAATGAACCTTGTTACATCTCCGTATCCAGAGATGGCTATCTCAAGAGATTCTCGGAGAGAGCTTTCAATGCCAATCCGAATACGATCCCTTCTGTGAAAGAAGGAGATGCGCTTCTGGGCATCAAAGGATGCGATACGCTGGATACGCTGCTTCTTTTCTCAAACAAAGGAAACTATGCCTATCTGCCGATCTACAAGATCGAAGAGTGCAAGTTCAAGGATATCGGCAAACATGTCTCTCATTATGTCAGGATGGAAGGCATGGAAAAGTTCGTTGGTGCCGTCATCGTCAAGAACTTCGATACATTCGCATTTATCATCACCGCCAGCAAGAACGGGATCATCAAAAAGACATCTCTGCCCAGGATGGATGTCGATCGTTCTTCCAAGGCTCTTTCTTGCATGAAACTGAAAAACGGCGATGAGATGGTCTCTGTGACAGTGTGCTATGACGATGATGATCTGATCCTTCTTTCGAAAGACGGCTATTGCAACAAATACTCTTCCAAGATCCTTTCAGATCTCGCTGCCAAGGCACAGGGCGTCATGGGCATCAATGTGAAGAGCGATGAGCTTTCGTGCGTTGTTGCCGACCACCACGATGGAAAAGAGCTGCTGATCTGTACAGACAAGGGCGGTTTTAAGCGCATCCACGTGGATAATCTGACACTGACATCGCGGAATACAAAGGGTTACCGCGTCTTCAGACAGATCAAATCTAGACCGCATGGCATCAGCAATGCGATGATGGTCTCTTCCTATAACGCGTTCTATATCTATAACGACTCAAAGCTTGACGAGATGGCAGTATCTGAAGTTCCGTTCATGGATCTTGAACAGTCTTTCTCAAATCCAAGAGATCTGAAAGAAAATTACTTTATGATACGCAAAGACATGAGCGATATCGCTGATGTCGAGATCGTCGATATTCCTGAAGGCTATTACAGCAGTCAGGAAGAACAGGATGCCCAGACATCACTATTTGATTGATATGTCACTATTCAGACCAAAAGAAGTATTGAATATATTCACAGACCTGGATATGCCTTTCTACAGAGAAAAGGGTTTTGATACTATCCTTCTGGATGTAGACAACACGATCGCAGTCCCTAACACGGGAAGCTGCGATGAAAGAGCTGCCAGGTTCATTTCTGATCTGAAAGATAACGGATTCAAGGTGGTCATTTTTTCCAACAACAATAAAGAACGTGTTAAGATGTTCATCGGTGATATCGATGTCGATTACTGGTATCTTGCTCTGAAACCGTTGCCGTTTTCTTATCTTGCGGTATGCCGGAAAATGGGCAGCAAGCCATCGAAAACACTGGTCCTTGGTGATCAGCTCATCACGGATATCCTTGGCGCGAATCTGAGCGGATGTTATGGTATCTATTGCAAGCAGCTGCAGGAAAAGGATTCAAAAATGACGGCTTTTAACAGGCGTTTTGAAAAACTGATTTGGAGATACTTATTGCATGAAGAAGTGTAGAGGATGCGGGATACCGCTGCAGACGAAAAACAAAGAGGCTGTCGGCTATGTTGTCGACATGGAACAGGATTACTGTCAGCGCTGTTTCCGTCTGTCTCATTATGGAGATACGGCATATTTCAAGACGAATTATGTCAGTAACGAAAAGATCTTTGATATCTATAACAGATACAACGGGTCTTTGTTTGTCGTGATCATCGATATCCTGGATGCTTTGTGCATGAGGGATGATGATCTGCTGGAGATCTTCAAGGACAAAGATGTTTTGCTGGTCATCAACAAGACAGATCTGCTGCCGGCCAACATTTCTGAGAATAAGATCGATTCCATTTTTACCAAGATCCTCTTTGATCTGAATAAGAAATACAGGAACATCAAGGCAGCGCTACTTACGAATAAAGTCGAATCCGCTTTCAACAGCCATTTCCTCGATCTTCTGAATGATCTGAAAGTAAAGAATGTCGTTTTTGCCGGCAGGGCGAATGCCGGTAAATCTTCTCTGATCAATAAGCTGATCAATTCCAAAGATCTGACGAC
>JAEEGK010006912.1_pt1 | contig 27163 bp, 19 predicted proteins | sample 8958771 | NCBI WGS metagenome assembly JAEEGK01 (sample SAMN16246547, study PRJNA631951) | gut metagenome | biome: gut microbiome; feature: rumen; material: SC-attached | host: Bos | place: Iran: Karaj | collected 2018-10 | reverse complement strand
CTCTGCTGAATTTTTGAGGATGCAAGCATATTCCTGACCATCATCTGTTGCTTTGTGCATCAGATAGTCATTAATAGGAGTCATCGTCACTCTCTTCTTAGTATAGTCCACCCCTGTCACTAAATAAGTAGTGATGTTACGCCCGTTCATCTCTGCTGTCAGCGACGGGTCAATATCATGATCACGGCTCTCCGTAGTCCAACCTAAAGCATTGAATGTCTTCTTGTCGGTGGAAACTGCAATCTTCTCAATGATGACACCATTAAAGTAAAGCGTAATGTTTTCGTTTTCGCCATCACTTTGCGATGTGCCGGGTATTACATAAATGATGTCGCCTGTTCCGTCATTTGTCGTAATGGCTTTTGTTTCTGACGTGCTACCTATGGGTACATCTACGTTACCAGGGTCCTGAACTACATTATTTTTTACTACTGGCTTTCTGTAGTCACCATAAGTATAGCCAGCAATAGGATATTTTGCTTCCTTTTCATCATCGGTCGGATTATTAGAGTAAGGCAACGGATGTACACGCGCATAAACAGCACCACCATCGGGAACTTCAGGAATGGTAATACGATAACTCCACCATGAAGTTTTGTTCTGGTTAATCAAGATGCCATGATAGTCTTTTCCATTGATTTGGTATTGATTGTCACCATACGGAAGAAGCTGGAGGCTATTGTCATAGGAAGAACTGTAATTAGAGGGGGTGAAGCCAAGTCCTGCAATTTCAGGAAGAATTTGTTTTCCACACCATAGCTGACTACCGCCGCAATAAACTACGTTATGTCCGCTGACATCCCAACTAAGCTGATGTCCGCATCTGAAAGTATGGTAATGTGTTTTGTTACCATCATAAGCATGTAATTCCCAAGAATAACGTTTGTTGTATTTCGCAACTTCATCGTATTGTCCTTCCCACCACATTGCTCCTCCACTATATGCATATGGTGATACATCTGTAAAGTCCCATGTGCAGGGATAAGTCTGCTTTTCGAAATATCCAGCGGACATGGAACGTTCAGCATAATCTGTACAATATATGCCGTTAAGCGTATAACAATTTAAACGGATTTGGAATGTGCCAAATGGGGTCCCAGAGTTAGGAGTTGTATAAGTATGTACTGTGCCACCGGTATAATCGGAAAAGTCACTTGCCGAAGGACTAATCGTGCCAGTGGGAACATAATTGTCACTTAAATTTGTTACGACATGAGTATGCTCACCCTTACCACGATAATGCAGATAATAGGTTCCAGAGGCAGGTGTTATTGTATTACCTTTCTTTTTTGTTAAAAGTTGATAGTTCGTACCGAGTACAGAATTCTCCGTAATCATGGTTGCGGAGTTGTAGACCTCTATGGTGTAGAGTTCAAGGAATTGCCCTTCATGCACATATATTGTAAAATCTTGCTCTGTATCAGCAACGATGAAATGATACTCTCCGCGCTGATGTTTATCGTTTTTAGCTCCCCACCATGCAGAACCACCGATTTGATATGTACCGTCGCCGGTAATAGCTGTGCCTAAGGCATCTTTTCCGTTCGTAATCGTCAGGTCTATTTGTGGATGTTCGCTATCTGTACCACCATAGCGTCCCATTTTGATACGGATGCGAGGGTTGGCAAAGCCAGCGTAATAGGATTTGGGAATTGTAACCGAAGCACCTTTTTTTAGTGCAATAAACCTGTCTTCTGCATAATCCTCAACATCACTTTCATTATACATTCCGAACTTTCCTGCTGGTGCATTGATAATAAGGCCTGCAGCTTCCTTGAATAATTTAACTGCCGTTGTTGGGTTTCCGAATGTAGCTGCTAACGAAATATCACCACTAATAGCATCTTGATACCAATAAGCAGGATTAACTGTACCAGAGTTCTCAAGCCTCCATTTAGCCGGATCCGAATATGTGTCGCACCAATTTCTAAATTCGGACTTAGGGTTATCGTCTTTATATCTTCCTATTTCTAATCTTTTTGAATAGAAGCTCCATTTCTTATTGTCCATGTGATAAGAAATTTGGTAGCTACATTGATAGGTCATGCCTCCGAAGTCTGGGTTGGTTGCCGTTATGGTAATAGTTCCTCTATTTCCACTCGTTTGGACTCCGTTGAAATGGACTTCTGTATTATTTAATACATAATTGTAATCATCTATTTTTTCTTTATAGTCGGTAATGCGCAAATCCTCCGTAGTGGTGGCTGTGATAACGAAATCTCCATCTTTCCCATTCGCAGTAATGTCATAAGGTACTGTCTCCCCGTTCCATAACCAAAGAAGATGTTGCTGATATAAATAATTGCCGCTGCCGTCTGTACCGGGATTATCGGCATTGCTAAACTCAACGACGTTGTATTCAAAATACAATTTGTTTTCTCCCCACGCATTGACTGCGAGGATGCAAAAGAACATTAATAGTGTAATAAGTCTTTTTCTTTTCATTGTTAGTTTACGTTAATTATTTGAAGGGCTTTAAAATCTGGCTGCAAAGGTAATGTGAAATATGGTATATGGCTTTGTCGTTTGTAACAAATACTTTAACACCTCACGATTTAGTGGCGTTTTAACACTTTTCGGGTGCGTTCGCTTACTTTCATGGCTAATACAAATAAACAGATGGTTTTTCAACTTTCCTGTATCTCTTGCTTTTCCTGCATTTCCTGCACCAGAGTATGGAGTGTAGCTTCGATTTTTATAATATCCGGCCCTGATACTCCGAGTATCAAGGCTGGATATTCCGAGTATCAAAGTTGGATACTATTTTTGATACTTTTGTTAATTTTTCTATAATGCCGTCTTTGGTGCAGGAAATGCAAGAAAAGCAGGATTTTTCGGGGTCAGAGTTTACTTGAAGCAAACTGTCATTTTACTTCAAGTAAACTCCCACTTTACTTGAGGGTAATTTACTGGCCGCGTGCTTCGCACGGAAATTTGACAAAAATTTAATCAAAAAGAAACAAAAAAACCTGCGTCAACGAGGCCCGGAGCTAGACAGGAGCCTGTTAGAAGTCGAAGCTCAGCTGGCCGTCACCTAACAGGTTGAACGACTTGCGGTGATAGGGTGTCGTGCCATACTGACGGATGGCCTCGCGGTGCTTGGCGGTGGGGTAGCCCTTATTGGAATGCCAGTCGTACTGTGGGTATTCTTCTGCCAGCGCATCCATATAGTCGTCACGGTAGGTTTTGGCCAGGATGCTGGCAGCGGCAATGCTCAGGAATTTGCCGTCGCCCTTGACGATGGTGGTATGGGGAATTTTGACGGTACAACCGTCAACTACAGAACAGTAGGGTTTGAAGCGGTTGCCGTCGACGATGATAGCCTGAGGGCGCACGGTGAGCTGGTCCAAGGCACGGTGCATGGCCAGAATAGAGGCGTTGAGGATGTTGATGCGGTCTATCTCCTCGGGGGTGACGATGCCCACGGCCCATGCTACGGCATCATGCTGGATGACCTCGCGCAGCAGTTTCCTGCGGCGGTCCGTCAACTGCTTCGAGTCGTTCAGCTCAGCGTTCTCGTAGTTTTCAGGCAAGATGACAGCAGCGGCATAGACGCTACCCGCCAAGCACCCTCGCCCAGCCTCATCGCATCCAGCCTCAATAACCCCAATATGATATTGACTTTGTAACATCCTACGAGAACATCTGGCTGACGCGGCGGATGCCGGCGACCAATGTGTCCACCTCATCCTTGGTATTGTACATGGCGAAGGAGGCGCGGACGGTGCCGCTGATTCCCAGACGGTCCATAAGCGGCTGCGCACAGTGGTGACCTGTACGGACAGCAATGCCTAAGCGGTCTAACAGCGTTCCCATATCCAAATGGTGGATGGTACCCACATTAAAACTCACCACCGCATCCTTCCCATTAACGTTCCCGTTCCCGTTAAGCCTCGGTCCATAAATATGGATGCCCTCGATGGTTTGCAGTTGTTCCATGCAGTAGCGCGTCAGTTCCTGCTCGTGCGCCTCAACATTGTCAAGGCCAACAGAACACAGGTAGTCGATGGCGGTAGCCAAGCCATGCGTCGCCACGTAGTCAGGCGTACCAGCCTCGAACTTAAACGGCAGGTGCTCAAAGGTCGTACGCTCCCACGACACCTTGTCTATCATCTCACCGCCACCCTGATAGGGCGGCAAGCGGTCGAGCCATTCCTCCTTGCCATAGAGCACGCCGATGCCCGTCGGTCCGTACATCTTATGACCGCTGAAGGCATAAAAGTCGCAATCCAACTGCTTGACGTCGATGGTTTTATGGGGAGCGCCCTGTGCACCGTCCACCAACACGGGGATACCATGCTCATGGGCTTTTCTGATGATGGCTGCCACCGGATTGACCGTTCCTAACACGTTGCTGACGTGGGCGATGCTGACGATTTTCGTCCTTTCAGTCATAAAATCGTCGATTTCATCGAGCCTCAGCAGACCGTCGTCGCTGATGGGCAGATGCTTGACGACGATGCCACGGCGCTGCGCCTGCAACTGCCACGGCACGATGTTGGAGTGGTGTTCCATGTCCGTCACCAGCACCTCGTCGCCCGGCTGCATCTGTGACTCGCAGAACGACGACGCCACGAGATTAATAGCCTCGGTAGTGCCTCGTGTGAAAACAATTTCCTCGATTTTATCGGCATTCACAAACTGGCGCACACGTTCTCTTGCTGCCTCATGCAGGTCGGTAGCCTGCTGTGACAGGTAGTGGACGCCGCGGTGAACGTTGGCGTTGACGTTCAGGTATTCCTGTCGCATGGCGTCAAGCACGCACAGCGGTTTCTGCGTCGTCGCCGCATTGTCCAAATAAACCAGCGGCTTGCCATACACCTCCCGCGACAGAATGGGGAAATCCTTCCGGATTTGCTCAATAGGATAGCTCATTTCGTTCAAAATTTGGCTGCAAAAATAAGCATAAAAAACGATAATACAAAAAAAAAGCCCGATAAATAGTTGCCGCCGTGCTGACCAGCCTTATCTTCGTCGGGCAAGAGTCAAGCCCCTCAACACAAAAAATCGCCGCCCGAGCATTCACATGCTGGGCGGCGTACAATCCAATTACTATGAAAAAACTACTAACCTTATGCAAAATGTCGTATGAATCAAAATCTGTCTTTTGTTGTTTGTTGGTGCAAAGGTATAGTAATTATATGGTGTACACAAATACTTTCAGCGAACGCCCCGTTTTTCATTACGAATGGCGGGGGTGAGGGGTGAGAGGCTGACGGTGAGGGGTCAGTTCACGGTTTTGTTAAGCGTCATGAAGATGCGCTGCTTCAGTCGCTGGGCCTGTTCCGGCGTCAGCAAGTCGCAGTCGTCAAGGTGGACCAGGATGTCGTAGGCTTTCAGGTAGGCGGCGCGAATCTGAGGCGCAGCGTGCAGGTAGGATACCCAATAGGACTCCCTGTCGGTGCTGTCGTCCATCACGTAGCGGATGAAATCGTCGTCGCGAAGAAACTCTTCAACTTTGGTGTATATGGCTCTTTTCACAACAAATGCCTCGTCTTTTTTATTTAAAGACGAAGCATTGTGCTGATTGTCATCAATCGTTTTCCTGTCAATCTCTTTACATGGCTGCCTCACGCAGTTTCACCATGCCACGGTGCATCAGGTTGCGCACGGAGTGGTAGTTCATCTGCATGATCTTGCATATCTCATCGTATTTACGTTCTTCTAAATAATATAAGGTGATGGCCTGGCGCTGACGGCGGGTCAGGTTGCGCATCAGGTGTGACACCTGCTCTGACTGCATCGCCTCGCGCTCAAGCATCAGGTAGTCGCGTTCCACATCTTCTGAAGCACGGCGATACTCATAGGTCTCAACCTCGTTGGGCGAGGTGAACGTCTGGCGGCGGAATTCGTCAAGCAGGCGGTTCTTAAGCGAAATAAGCAGGTAAGAACACAGGTTGTTGATGGTGTTGCTGTCACCACGCTTGGAATACACCTTGACAAACACGTCATGGATGCAGTCTTTCAACAATTCCTGATTGGTGGTCAGTTTCAGACCGTAGTTGTAAAGCATCTGTACGTACAGGTCGTACAGCTTGGCGAAAGCCTGGTCGTCGCCGGCGCAGAAGCGTGAGACCAACTGCTGGGTTTGCTCTTTTAGGTTATTGGCAGCCATTTTGAAACGATGTATTGTAATTGGTAGTTTGTTTTATGTTGCAAAGATAGGCAAAAAAGCAGTAAGTCTTGCGTATTTTTAGTTAAAAAAATGGGAAAAATAGGTATTTTCTCTATTTCTCCCATTGATTGGTTATTTCTTCTTAATCCAGTAGATGCCCGGCTTTTGCAGCGTTATTTCATGGCTGATGGCTCGAAAACGCCCGATTTCACCGCTTTTTCGGTCGATGTCATGCACGACGAAAGCACCGTCGGGCAGGGGTGGGGTATAGGAAATTCCAGTTTCTTCGATGTCGATGAGCCAGCTGTCATTTCCTGCCAACAAGTAGACGCCCTCGGCAGGCTTTTGGGGTGTCATTTTGGACACTTCAGCGAGGAAAGCACGGTCGCTGATAGGGACGGCAGCACACGAGCCGCCAGCCATCAGCGCAGCCCAGCCCATCTCAGGGAACTTCTGCGCCGAGTAGACGACAGCCTTGTCGGGATACTGCGTGCGGTATTCGCTGACGGCACGGTAGACGTCCTCAAAGCGGGTGCCGCCGGCACGGATCTTACGCATATACTGGCGCGGAGCCATATTGACACCGCCTGGAGGGGCATACTCACCCTTGTTATGATAGAACCATTGTTCGATGTCGATGATATCGACGGTCTTCGAGCGTACGGGGTCGGCAAGGATGGCGTCCTGCACGTCCTTGTTGACGGCAAGGGCTACAAGGACGCGACCGTTCTCCTGTTCCCACTCGGCAATGACGTCTAACCAGAACTGTACGAAAGCCAGCGGACCCGTGAACTCTTCGCCGATGGAATGGATGACGTTGGGCTGATTCTTGAAGGCATCCAACGACTGACGGATGTACTGACGATGCAGTTCACGGAGGGTCGCATTGGTGGTGTCATAGAACAGCGTCGCCGTGAAGATGCGCTTGTCGCCTGTGAAATTGACGGGTTCCAGGAATGGCGTGTTGTTGATGTTATTGGCAGTACGCCAGGGGCAGTCTACCCAATGGGCGCCCGCCTCTAAGATGTTATGCTGGAAGTAGTGTTGGTTCTTGAGGAACATACCGATGGATTCGGTCTTTTTGGCAAACTGCTGCAGGCGGTAGAAGTACCATTTGTTCAGTTTGGTGAGGTCGTACTTCGAGAGACCGTCCCAGGCGAGGGCGGCAGAGCCGCCCTGTACTGAACCCGTTCGGGAGAAGGGTTGTTCGTAGAATGGGGCCCAGGCGTCGCCGTTCTTTCGGCGGATGCGCTCGTGGTCGTCGCGGCGGCGGTCCGTCCACAGGCCGTAGTTCTGACTGAATACCAAGGTGTGCGAGCGCCGCATGTCGGCAATGACGGAGTCGATGCGGTCGGTGCCGCCGATGCCCTCCTGTCCGGGAACAAAGCGCGTCAGCGCCGGCTTGGCCTTAGCCATGGCTGCATCGGTCGTGCGACCGTTCCACCACGGTGTCTGGTGCTTGCCACCTACCAGTACGGCATTGTTGAGTGTCAGCCAGCCGTTGGTGATGGCATAATAGTTGCTGCGGAAGTTGCGGGGCTCCATGTCGGTGCCGGTAAACGGTTTCAGCGTACCCTGTGCCACAGAACCCTCAAAAGAGGCAGCGTCAATCCACGCCTTCAGCGTCATGCGCGGCTCCAGCGCCTCTTCGGCCAGCTTGACAGCCTCGTCGATGGTCGGCGAACTGCTGGCATTGGTGTTACGCTCCAAGACGCGGCATTGCGCCGACACGTCGCGGCCTAAGCGCTGCTCCAACTGTGACTGGAAGAGGCTGTAGGGTTTGACGTGCTCGTTCATTTCGGCATATTCGCCGTTGCCCTGAATCTGACCCCAACAACCGATGGAATGGTTGCGATTGAGCGAGTCAGGGGAATAGCAGAAGAGTCCTGACGCCGTGGACTGCCACATGGTGCTGTTGGCGGTGCTCCACCCTGCGCCGAACTTCTCCAGTTCCCAGTTCTTGAAGACGATGTCGTTGCCGTCGATGTTGACAATATCGAACAAGATGCCGGGAGCCCACGATGAAATGGCGCCACTGGGGCCAAACGACTCGTAGCTGTCACACTGGACGAAGGCATTGGGACCGGCGGCGGTATGGCCTACTGCAAAGTCATTGATGCCGTGTTCGGAATAGCAGCGCTGGAACAGCGTCTTCTCACCCATGGTGAAGAAGGTGCGGCGGCGGAAACCGCCGATCTCTGACACGGGATGTATCGACTGGCAGTCTTCGACGGTCACCTGAGCGGCTGACTTCTGAATGACCACGGCAGAACCGGCAAAATGGCGGAAGTTGACCATGCGTACCCAGCAGTCCTCGGCCTCGGCTACATAGATGCCGTCCCAGCAGTGGTCTTCGTCCATAGGGCGTGCCGTGTCGTAGCTGCTTTCCAAGGTCAGGTTCTCAATGCCGCTCTCCTTGACGAGTCCGTGGTGCTCATAGACGACGGCCTTGGCGCCGCCCCAACGGCTGTCGATGTCGCAGGTGATAGGGGCGTCGAGCGTCACCTCGTTGCCGTGAACGGCCAGAATGGTGCGATTCCATCGCAGGTCGATGTCGCCGGGGTGCCAGGCCCAATAGCCCATGCGCTTGCCGCCGCCGAAGGAGGCGCAGCCCAAGGCGTCAATCCATTCCTGGGTGGAAGGGCGGCAGATGGCGAGGCGCATGCCCTGATTGAGGGCGGCTGAGCCGCCCTGTACTGAACCCTTTGGGGAGGAGGCCGCTTTGGGGGCGGTGGCCTTTGTGAGCGCGGTGGTCTCCTTGAGGGTGGTGGGGGTTATGGTGCAAACTATGGAGCTGGGGGTGGTGTTGGTGACTTCGAGGGTGTCTTTGACGGTGATGTCTCGCGTACCTTCTATATAGATGGCGGCGCCACGGTCGTAGCCTGTCTTGCGGAGGACGGTCTTGTCGCGTCCGCTGCCACGCAGCACCACGCCGCTGGTACGGATGCGTAGGGGTTCGCTGATGGTGAAGGTACCTTCGCCTAACAGGACAGCGCCACGGTAGCCCGTCTTCTTATCGGGTTTCTGTCGACTGACCCAGTCGATGGCCTGCTGTATCAACGCCGCATCGTCGCCGCCCGTCGATGCGACAAAGGCAGAAACATTGACCGATGGAATGGGCGATTCTGAACGGTGATAGCCGCAATACGAATAATCCAAAGGCACGTTCTGCGCCCCGATGGGGCTTAAAGGTAAAAAAGTAAAAAGGTAAAAAGGTAAAAACCTTCTTACCATACTTATTACCTTGGTTCGTTTAGCGCTTTCCATTTTACCTTTTTACCTTTTTACTTTTTTACCATTTTACTTTTTCTCTTTTTCCAGCCGTTTCATCCATTCGTCGCGCTCCTTTTTCAGGTCGTAGCCTCGGGCGGAGAGCCAGTTGTTGGTACGGCCGCGGTATTTGTCGAACCAATAGTGCTTGCCTTTCGAATCTGCCGCATCCATGGCGTACTCACGGGCTTCCTTGAGCCAGATGAGTATCTGTGCCTTTTCAAAGTCCGAGAGCGTGGGTATCATGTCTTGTGTGGCCTGATAGTCGCGCTTCAGACGACCGAAGGTCATGCCGTCCTTGACGGCATCGACCTGTTCGTCAGTGAGATAGAGGGAGAGGGCAGACTGCAGTTCGAAATGATGCTTATAAAGCTCGGCTTGCAGGGCATCCTGTTGTGACTTGTCGTATTTCGCATGGATGTCGTTCAGCAGGAAGTAGCGGTTGGCGATGATATTGCGCACCGCCTCTGCCTGTTGTGCGTCGCTGAGGTTGAGCCCGTCAACGATTTTCTGGGCACGACCTTTGATGTTCTCTACATAGGCAGAATCACGCCCGTCGCAATCCAGCGGCACAAGTTGTGCATTTGCTGTGAGGGAAAGCAGCCATAAAATGGCTGCATACAGAACCTTTCTCATACGTTTACATCAGTTTGCCCTTGGCGGCAAGGGTGTCGTGGTTGTTGTTCATGTTACGCCAGTCCGTCTTGGTGGTGGGATCGATGCCGTTGATGTACTTCTCGATGTTGGTATAGCCGTCGCCGTTGATGTCGCCGTTGGCATCGGCAGGGTCGTTGGGGTTCAGGCCGTACTGCTTCTCCCATGCGTCAGGCATGCCGTCGCCATCGGTGTCCACGTAAGGCTGCCAGGCTTTGTACACGGGGTAGCCGCCCATCTGGCGCGGGTCGGTGATGATACCCTGCTTGTAGCTGTCCTGCGGCAGACGGCGGTACTTGAAGAAGCCTTGTTCGTTCTTCGACTTGTCGTGCAGTCCCCACATATTGCCGTAGGGGTTCTGAGCCACCTTGGTCTTCTTCTCTATCTTGGCCAGCTCCTTCTCGTAATTCTCGACGTAGTAGGCCTGTCCCGTGCGTACCTCGTCGCAGATGCGCTGGTCGACGATGTCACGGCAGGGGATGGTGGCGCCGGCATTAGAGAGTACCCAATCGAAGGCCTGCTCCGTACCCATAATATTGACGTAAGGCATCTCGAAGGGCTCGTTGGAGCGCATCAGTGCCAGCTCGGTAGCGTCCATTTCACCATCCTTGTCGGCAGTCTGAATGCCGCCGTTCCAGTTGTCCTTCGTAATTTCGGGGTAGCCCTCCATGATGTTTCCAACGGCATAGACGCGTCCGAACTGCTTGAAGGGAAACAGTCCCTGCGAACGGCTTTCGGACTTGACGATGCGGTGGCCCACAGGGTCCTCTTTCGGGGTCAGCGGTCCAGGTTTGTAGTAGTTGTTGATGAAGTTCGACATGGTGGAGAACTCGCCGCCGTCAGCCGTGCGGTGTACCCAGTTGTAGACGATGTTGTTGATGTAGTTGAACACGCCACCCCAGCCGATGGACGGGTTGCGGCCCGTATTGTCGGCCCACAGGTTACGCATGAAGGTCGTGTTCTCGCCGCCGATGGTCGAGCCGAAGGCATGGTTCCACGTGTCGAGTGCTTTGGCGCTGATGGTGTTCTGGATGGTGACGTTGACGGTGGGCTCCTTGCGGTTGGGCTTGCCGTCGTGCATGTCGAACATGTGGCGGTAGAACGAGATGTTTTCGTCGAGGCCCCACTCGCACGAGCAGTGGTCAATCATGATGTTACCCACGGGATTGCCGCCGAAGGAGTCTTCACGGTTGGTGACCAGCGTCTCGCCGCGGCGGAAGCGCATGTGGCGGACGATGACGTCGTGGGTGTCGACCTGGAACGACTCACCGGCAATGATGACACCTTCGCCAGGAGCTGTCTGTCCGGCAATGGTGATGTACGGTGCACGGACATAGACTGGCGACTTCAGGCGGATGATGCCGCTGACGTTGAACACCACGATGCGGGCTCCGCCCTGTTCGCAGGCCCAGCGGAACGAGCCGGGACCGTCGTCGTTGAGGTTGGTGACGGTGAGCACCTTGCCGCCACGGCCGCCAAAGGTGAACATGCCGCCGCCCTCAGCACCGGGGAAAGCCGGTATCTTGGCCTGGCGCAGGTCGTAAGGACGTGAAGCCCAGGGTACGTAGGGGCGGCCAGCCTTGGCCTCCTCGATGACGATGGGGAATGCTACTTCCCACGCCGAGTCGCTATGGGCTTTCCATTGTTTCTTCTGTTGGTCGATGAGGGCTTTGGCCTCACTGGTCAAATCAGGATACTGGGCACTGGCAGACAGGGCAACGGTCAGCACAGCAGCCATTAAAAGAAGTCTTCTCATATCAGTTTTGTTCTTTGAGTTGTTTGGTTCTATTATTGGGACGAACAAGGCAGGCTAATGTCATCAATTCCCGTCATCACCGCCGGAAGATGGATTTTTTTTCGCCATTGATGGCGGCATTACGGAAAGAAATGCTTACCTTTGCAACCGCCATTGATGGCCAATGACTTGAAAACTATAAATAAACTATGGATAATAAGAATCAATCAATTATCTCGAAGGATGGCGTCAACTATCTGGTGCCGTTCATCCTTGTCACCTCGTGTTTTGCCCTGTGGGGCTTTGCCAACGACATCACCAACCCCATGGTGAAAGCCTTTTCAAAAATCTTCCGCATGAATGTCACCGACGGCGCACTGGTGCAGGTGGCCTTCTATGGCGGCTATTTCGCCATGGCCTTCCCCGCCGCCATGTTTATCCGCAAGTATTCGTATAAGGCCGGTGTGCTGATGGGACTGGGACTCTATGCCGTAGGCGCACTGCTGTTCCTGCCGGCATCGTGGACGGGCATGTACTATCCCTTCTTAGTGGCCTATTTCATCCTGACCTGCGGACTGTCGTTCTTGGAGACCAGCTGTAATCCCTATATCCTGACCATGGGCAGCGAGGAGACGGCGACGCGCCGCCTGAATATGGCCCAGTGCTTTAACCCGATGGGTTCGCTGTGTGGTATGTATGTGGCCATGAACTTCATTCAGGCCAAGCTCAATCCCGCTTCTACCGAGGAGCGCGCCTTGTTGAGTGACAGCGAGTTTGCCGCCATGCGTGACTCCGACTTGGGTGTGCTGATAGCCCCCTATCTGGCCATCGGTGCCGTCATCGCCCTGATGTTTGCCGTCATCTGGTTTACCAAGATGCCCAAGAACGGCGACAAGAACCACGACATCAACTTCCTGCCGACGCTGCGGCGCATCTTCTCCATCGACTACTACCGCGAAGGTGTCATCGCCCAGTTCTTCTATGTCGGCGTGCAGATTATGTGCTGGACCTTTATTATACAATATGGTACGCGTATCCTGATGAATGAGGGTATGGCAGAACAGGAGGCTGAGGTCACGTCGCAGACGTTCAACATCATTGCCATGGTGATCTTCGTCAGCAGTCGCTTCATCTGTACCTACTTCCTGAAATACATCAATGCCGGCGCCCTGTTAGGGATTCTGGCTGTCGTCGGTGCCTGTCTGACGCTTGGCGTCATCTTCATCGACGGTCGTGCGGGACTGTACTGTCTGGTGGCTATCTCGGGCTGTATGTCGCTGATGTTCCCCACCATTTACGGCATTGCCCTACAGGGATTAGGTGACGACGCCAAGTTCGGCGCTGCCGGCCTTATTATGGCCATCCTCGGCGGTTCGGTGCTGCCGCCGCTGCAGGCAAGGATCATCGACCAGCATACACTTTTCGGTATGCCTGCCGTCAATGTGTCGTTCGTGCTGCCGCTCATCTGTTTCCTGGTCATCATCACATACGGCTACAGAACCTACCGCCGGACTAAGTAATGAAGGAAAGAAAAGACCAAAAAAGAAAAGGAAGGGCGACCTTCCTTTTTCTTTGTATGTACCTTGCGGCTCAGATGGCGATGTCCTGTTGCCGCCAGAAGCGATAGGTGATGTCCTCGAAGGTGCCGTCTTCCTTCAGGCGGTAGAGGCGCTGGTTGGTTGTCGGCGACTTCAATGAACCCAAGTGCTTGATATACGGGCCAATCTTGATGAAGTCGAAGTCGGCCTTGTTGACGACGGCAGGGACGCGCAGGCGGCCGCTGTACCATGCCACATGGAACTGGGGGTGGAACTCGTGGATGTACTGTGCCAGCTGGTTGACGCCTTTCGGGTCACAGTCACCCCCCATGAATGCGATACAGGTAATGTCGGTGCCATACTGACTGACAAAATCGTCGATGGCATCGGTGTTCAGCGGCATGCCGATGTCTTCCCACAGATAGTGGCTGTGACACCCCGGGCAGTGACACGGGCAATTACTGATGTTAATAGCCAGTGTCACCTCGTCGGGTATCTCTTGAAAGACAATTCCTGTGTTGACGTACTTCAGCATAAGTCTTACCCTTCACTTATTCTGCATGGGCATAGAAGCGGCGTGCTGCCTCTTCCTGGCGCGGCTGTGAGAAGTTGCTGACGCGCTTCAGGTAGCCGATGATGCGGGTCATGTAGTCTACGTTCTTTGAATGGCAGTGGGGGCACTCCTTCAGGTAGCGCTTGTCGATATGGCCACAATCGTTGCAGACCGTGTTGGGAATATTGAACGTGAAGTAGTTGCAACCCTCCTGGGCAGCGACCTTCAACAGGTGCAGGTACTGCTGCTTGCTGAGGTGCTCTTCCAGATTCATGTGGAGTGCCGAACCGCCGGTGAGGTGCTCGATATAGGGGGCACCGTGCAACTTGAACTTGTCAATGACGCTGAGAGAGTCGTCCTCGACAACATAGAAGTAGCTGTTGTAGCAGTCACGCGGCACAAAGTAGCCGTCCTCGCGGTCCCACTTGGCATGCTTCACGCCGACGTTCTCGGCGGGAATCATCTCGCAGTTGAACATGACGTCCTTCGTGCGGTACTGGCGGTTGTACTTCTCGATGAGGCCGAGGATGCCCTGTACGAAGTGCAGGTAGTCGTCGTTGGGCGTAATCTTCAGGCCCATGAACTCGGCGGCCTCGACGAGACCGTTGATGCCGATGGTCAGGTACTGGCGACCGATGTTGATGTAGCCGGCATCGAACAGCGGCAGCATGCCGTGCTCCTGCAGTTCCTTCAGGTTCTCGTTATAGGCCAGCTGCACCTTGTGGCACAGGTCGATGATCTCGCCCAGATACTCCAAGTAGTCGCGCTTGTGGTTGATGGCATACTGGATGCAGCGGTTCAGGTTGATGGTGAGCACCGACTTGGAACCCGTCGACACACCACCGGCACCCAGCGTGTAGCTGAAACCGTTGTCGGTGATTTCGTTGCGCAGGCGGCAGCAGCTCGACAGTGAGTCGGCATTGTTGCTCATGTAGGTAAAGAAAGAGTGGCCTTCAGAGTACATTTCTGCGGTGAAATCGCCCCATTCTTTATCTTTGCACTCGCCATTCTCGTCGACAAGCAGGGCCATGGTCTCCACGGGGAAGGTCAGCAGCGTCTTGGTGCGCTCCTGGTTGAACCACTTCATGAAGCGCTTCTGGAGCCAGCTGAGACCGTCCCAGTCAGGCTGGCTGCCGTCGGGGAAGTAGAACTCGCCGAAGATGCTCTCGAAGTAATACTTGTCGTAGTAGGCGACATTCCAGAACACAGCCTGGTAGTTGCGGGCTCCCGTGGGCTGGTTCAGGGTGTAGACAATCTGCTCGAAGTAGTCGGTGATGACCTTGTCGATGGTGCGCTTCTTCAGGCTGAGGTCGGCCTGCTCGTCGGCACGCTTCCAGTAGTCCTGACCATATTCCTTGCCGATGAAGTAGTTCATGTACATCAGGAACTCCGGCGTGGCGCAAGCACCGCTCAACATGGAGCTCACCATGAACACCATGTTGACGAAGCCGCCGGCAAACGACTTCAGGTTGGTGGGAGCTGTCGAGTTGCCGCCGATGGCCTGTGTGCCGCCGATGAGCCACGGATACATGGTGATGGAGGCGCAGTAGTTGGCGAGCGATGTCTCGTCGTTCTTGTATATAAAGTGATGTGTCAGTTTGTCGATGTACTCGTCGGCCAGCTGCTTGCCGTACATCTTCTTGATGCGGTCGGTTAGCAAGCGGCGGTTCAGGCGGATGAAACCGGACTTGGGCAGTTCGCCAATCAGCGTGGCAATGTTCTTGTGCTCCACGTTGGCGTTGGCATCGTACTTGGAACCGGTGGCGGCATTCACCGAGTCGCAGTATTCAGACAGGAACTGCAGCTTCTGCAGGGTCTCGCGGTCTTCGGTGTGGGCCTGGCGGTAAAGCATGAACGATTTGGCCACCTTATAAAAGCCTTCGCGCATCAGCGATTCCTCGACCTGATTCTGGATATCCTCAACCGTAATGTCGTCCTTGATGTCAAGGTGGCTGAGAATTCTGGAGATTGTTCCGAGGTCAGCAGGTACGCTTACGCTTTCGAACGCCTTCACGATGGCGTTCATGATTTTGTCTAACGAAAACTGGTCTTTTGAACCGTCTCGCTTGGTAATGGTAAAGTTTTTAATTTCCATTTTATGTCTTCTTTTTTTTTAGTTATTGCACTCTGTTTTCTGGTTAAAGTTTTCCGTTTTGGACAACTTTTTTGTTTTCGACTCGTGAAAAGTTTCCCGTTTTGGTAAAACCGAATCGGTTGCAAAGGTACAAAATATGAAGGAACTTTGCGCAGGATTTACCGAGAAAATTGTGTAAAAAAACGTTAACGGAAGGCAGGTGATGACTATTCGCGCACCCGTACGTCTTATAATTATATGAAGCTAAACGAATTAGAAAAATGAACAAGATGAACAAGAGTAAATACCATGGGGTAGTAGTGCCAATGGTTACTCCCGTTACCCAAGACGGGCGGCTCGACGTTGAGGCTGTCGGGCGAATTATTAACTATTTTGCTGATAGTCAGGTGTCTCCGCTGCTGATGGGGACGACGGGCGAGGGCAATAGCGTCTGTCAGGCCGACGGACGGCTGTTGGTCGATACGGCCGTCAAGACGCGCAATGCGTGGTCTGCGGCTCATGGCCCGTCTTCCATGGTGATCTATGCCGGTCTTACGGGCAACTGCTTTGCCGAGCAGGTACACCAGGCCGAGATATACACAGCCTTAGGCGCCGACGTCATCGTGGCAACGCTGCCTACATACTATGCGCTGACGCCAGAGCAGATGTATGAATACTATAAGACGTTGGCCGACTGCATCACGGGCCCACTGATGCTGTATAACATTTTGGCGACGACCCACATGTCGATACCGGTGGATGTGATCAAGCGTCTGGCTGACCATCCCAATATCGTGGGACTGAAGGATTCGGAGCGCGACCTCGAGCGCATGGCCGCTTGTATTGAGATCAGCAAGGGACGCGACGACTTTGCTTACTTCTGCGGCTGGGCTGCACAGTCGGCGCACTCGTTAGAGTTGGGCGGCAACGGCATCGTTCCCTCAACGGGTAACTATGTGGCTGAGATGTTCCGGCAGCTCTTCGATGCTGCCGTTGCCGGGGATATGGATACGGCCAACCGTCTGCAAGACGAGACCAACGAGATTGCCAAGATTTACCAGAAAGACCGTACCCTCGGCCAGAGCCTCACCGCCCTGAAGGTGATGATGCAGACCAAGGGTCTCTGCGAACCGTGGATGCTCATGCCGCTGACCCGTCTTTCCGCAGAAGAAGAGCAAGCGATTAAGGAGAAGGTAAATGCACTGGATTGATTACATTATAGTATTATTGTCGATACTCGCTGCTATCGGCACGGGTGTCTGGTTTGCCCATAAGCAGAAGGATACCTCGCAATACTTTGCCGGCGGCGGTAAGATTCCCGCCTGGGCCGTGGGCATCAGCATCTTTGCTACACTCATCTCGAGTGTGACATTCCTGGCTTACCCTGGCGCCGCGTATGCCGACAACTGGATACTGCTGGTACAGGGACTGATGGTGCCCATCGTGTTGGTGGCGCTCATCGGTGTCATCGTACCCTTGTTCCGCAAGGTCATCCGCCTGTCGACGTACGAGTATTTCGAGCGCCGCTTCGGACTCTTTGCCCGTTTGTATTCGTCGTTTGCCTTTACATTGGGCCACTTCTCGAAAGCCGGCACGGTGTTCTTCCTTGTGTCGATGGCTTTGGCTACCTTCCTGAACATCAACATCTATTCCATTGTCCTGATATTGGGTGTCACCATCATCGTCCTGACACTGTTCGGCGGTATGGAGGCGATAGTATGGATGGACGTGGCGCAGGGCTTCCTGCTCATCGGTGGCGGCATCATTTGCATCGGCATCTTGATGTTCGGCATCGAGGGCGGCCCGGCGGAGCTGTTCCGTATCGCCTCTGAAAACAACAAGATAGACTTCGGCCCGTATGATTGGGACCTCACCCAGCTGACCTTCTTGGTCATGGTGCTCAACGGTATCTTCTATGCTTTGCAGAAATATGGCACTGACCAGACCATCGTCCAGCGCTACTTGGCTGCCAAGAACGACCATGAGGCTAAGAAGGCTGCCTATATCGGTGTGCTGATGTCGGTACCCATTTGGGCATTGTTCATGTTCATCGGTACTGCACTCTTTGCCTATTACCATGCGCAGGGTGCTCCCCTGCTGCCTGAGGGTATCAAGGCCGACGAGGTGTTCCCCTATTTCATTGCCCATGAACTGCCTGTCGGCATCCGCGGACTCATCATCGCAGCCTTGGCTGCCGCCGCCATCTCATCGTTGGACTCAGACCTGAACTGCTTGTCGGCCATTGCCGTGCAAGACTATTATAAGCGTTTTAAAAAGGATGCCTCTGACCAGCAACAGCTCCGCTTCGGCAAGTGGATGGTGGTGCTTGCAGGCATAGGCGCCATCGGTGTAGCCAGCCTCTACATCTCGTGGGGTGGGGAGGGCGTATTAGGAGCTTTGTTCTCACTCTATGCGATCTTCTCGGCTGGTATCGTAGGCATTTTTGTCCTTGGACTCTTCAGTCGCCGTGCCAACAAGCAGGGACTGTATATCGGCATTGCTGCCGCTGTCATCTATACGGCCTATGCGGTGCTGACCTCCACCAAAGTCGACATTCACGGTACAGGTGTCAAGGAGACGTTGCTCGACCTCGGCGACTGGAACTTCTCGCACCATAAATATATGTTAGGTGTCTATAGCCACCTCATCGTCCTCGTTGTCGGCTATGCCGCCAGTTTCCTGTTCAAGACGCCGTTGGCAGACAAGGAGCTGACCATCTGGGGCTATTGGGAAGAGAAAGGTAAAAGAGTAAAAAAGTAAAAAGGTAAAAAAAGAAAGTAAAGAGATATGAAAGCAATCACCCTTTTGCAGCCACAGAAAATCGTGTTTGGCACGGGCTGCATCCAGACATTGGTAGAAGACTATAAGATGATGGGCTTGAAGCGCCTGTATGTGCTGACGGCACCGCCCATCCGTCCGCTCATCGAGGAGGCGATGGATGCACTGACGTCGGCGGGTGTCGCCATTGAGGTGTTCCAAGACATCGTGGCAGAGCCCACCGTCAACGACTTTAAGGGCATTCTGGAGAAAGCCCGCTGCTTCCAGGCTGACAGCGTCGTGGGTGTCGGCGGTGGTTCCGTGCTTGACGTGACGAAGCTGGTGGCAGCCTTTATCAATTCCGAACAGCAGGTGGAAGATTGTTTCGGCACCGGCTTCATCCAAAAGAAGGGTCTGTGGTTTGCCTGTCTGCCCACAACGGCAGGCACGGGCAGCGAAGTGTCACCCAATGCCATCCTGTTAGACGAGCGCGACCATCTGAAGAAAGGCATCGTGTCGCCCTTCTTCATTGCCGATGTGGCCTATGTCGACCCCAAACTGACGTGGACGGTCCCAGCCAAGGTGACTGCCGACACGGGTATGGATGCCCTGACGCACTGCATCGAGGCCTATACCAATAAGTTTGCACACCCTGCCGTCGACATCTATGCCCTGAAAGGTATCCAGCTCATTGCTGCCAACCTCGAAAATGCCGTGAAGAACGGCCAGAACCAGGAGGCCCGCGAGGCACTCGCCTTGGGTTCACTATATGGCGGTCTGTGCCTTGGTCCCGTCAATACGGCTGCCGTCCATGCCCTGTCATATCCCCTCGGCGGCGAGTTCCACATCCCTCACGGATTGTCGAATGCCATCCTGTTGCCCAGCGTGATGAAATTCAATATGCCTGCTAACGTGAAGCGCTATGCAGAAGTGGCGATAGCGATGGGATGTGAGCCCGGCAAGAACGACGAGGAGACGGCTCAGCGCGGTGTTGACTTCATCTACCAGTTGGCTGCCGCAGTGGGCATTCCCGACAAACTGACGGCATTAGGCATTCCGCAGACTGCCGTAGACGGCATGGCCAAAGCCGCCATGCAGGTACAGCGCCTGCTGAAAAACAACCCCAGAGAAGTCACCGAGCAAGACGCCCGCGACATTTACAATTCATTATATTAACGTTATAACGTTATACCGAAATACCGTTATACCGTAATAAAAAAAAGAAAAACAATGAAACCCATATTAGCCATCACCATGGGCGACCCCGCAGGCATTGGTCCTGAGATTACCGTGCGCGCCCTGAACAGAAAAGAAACCTATGAGAAGTGCCGTCCCGTTGTCACTGGCGATGCTGCCATCATGCAGCAGGCCGTGAAGTTGTTGGGCTTTGACCTGACGGTGAATGCCGTTCAGAGCGTGAAGGATGCCAAATTTGAGTATGGCACCATCGACGTTCTCGACCTGCAGTGTGTTGACCCCACCACGTTTGAGTTTGGCAAGGTGCAGGCTCAGTGCGGCAATGCTGCTTTCCAGTATATCAAGAAAGCCATCGAACTGGCCATGGCTGATGAAGTCGACGGCACCGTCACTGCTCCGCTCAACAAGGAGGCGCTGAACCTGGCCGGGCACCATTACGACGGTCATACGGAGATTTATGCCACTTTCACCGGCACAAAGAAGTATGCCATGATGCTGGCTGACGAGAATATCCGCGTCATCCATGTGTCTACGCACGTTCCTTTGAGGAAGGCCTGCGACCTGGTCAAGAAGGCCCGTATCATTGAGTGTGTGGAACTCATCGATGATGCCTGCCGGCAGTTCGGCATAGAGAAACCCCATATCGGCGTGGCAGGACTGAACCCTCACAGCAGCGAGAATGGCATGTTCGGCTACGAAGAGGCTGAAGAGATTATTCCCGCCATCGAGGAACTGAACAAACGAGGCTTCGACGTTGACGGTCCTGTGCCGCCCGACAGTATCTTTGCCAAGGCCAAGTGTGGACAGTTTGACGGTTGCGTCGCCATGTACCACGACCAGGGACACATTCCCTTGAAGGTCTGTGCCTTTAACTGGAACAAGGAGACGGGAAAGATGGAGTCGGCCTCAGGCGTCAACATCACGCTGGGTCTGCCCATCATCCGTGTCAGCGTCGACCACGGTACAGCCTTCGACGTTGCCGGCAAGGGCATCGCCAACGACTCGGCCATGACGCTCTCCATCGACTATGCCTCCCGCATGGCCATCTATAGAAAGGCTAAAAAGGAAAAACAGTAAGAAGGGAAACTGACAGCCATGATAGTCATTGCTGACGATATTACCGGCGCTGCCGAGATAGCAGGTATTGCCTTCACCCATGGCCATAAAGTACACCTGGTCTGTTGTGGTTCCGATGGCTGCGGTAGAGCCGCAGCCAACGGCATCACTGTTATTGCCACCGACACCCGCTCCATGAGTGAAGCAGAGGCGGTGGCTCAGACCCATCGTCTTGGCTTGTCGCTCATACCCACCTATTCTAAATTCTTCAAGAAAACCGATTCCGCCTTGCGTGGGCATGTCCTGGCTGAGCTTAGTACACTGATGGAGATCATAGGCGTCCGTCGAGCCATCTATGAACCCGCTAACCCCTCCAAGGGACGTACCATCCGGGCAGGCATCTACTATATCGATAAGACTCCTATCGACAAGACGGACTTTTCCTTTGATCCGGAATTTCCTGCTACCACTGCCGACGTGCGCAAGCGATTTCGTGACGCGGCCTCCAAAGGTATTCTGATGCCCGATGCCACAAGTCTCAATGACTTGCATTGTATCGTCAGCCTCTACGATGACGGGAGAACGCTTTTTGCAGGTGCTGCCGATTTGTTTGAACAGTTTTTGGTGCATTCCAAAGAAGATGGCGCGTCAGGCTCACCGGCAGCATCTGCTCCCAGTGGCATACCATTGGGGGAAAGTACCCTCATCCTTTGCGGTTCGACACAAAGCAAGGTGCTTGACTTGGGTATTCCTGTTGCGCCCATGCCGCGTGCCATCTATGACGGTTCTGATGACCTCAGCCTATGGGATACCCATGCCTATGCTGAAAAGCACAGTCTCATCCTCAGCATCCCCCACACCCATCGCATCGGTAAGGCAGTGGCTGTGCATCTGCGTCACATGATGGCGGAAGTGACCCGTCGGTTGGTTGCCCAGCACCAGCCCACACACCTGATCATCGAGGGCGGCGCCACGGCGTGGGCTACCTTGCAAACGTTGGGATGGAATGACTTTACCGTCACTGCTCAGCTGGCGCCGGGGGTAGTACAGATGAGCGCCACAAGTGGGACACTCGTGACGCTCAAGCCTGGCAGCTATCCTTGGGGAGAGGTTTTTCAGTTCTCCGACAAGGAAGCTTAATCCTTCAACGAATAGGTGACGGTAGTCACCACGCGTAACTTCTTAATATAAGGTGTATTCTCGTCGCGGTTGTCGATGGAGAAGACGCCTTGGTCAGCAGTCAGAATACTGCCAAGATCAGCATTGCTGGCTTCGGCAAACTGTTCTGCGGTCTTCTGGGCATTCTTGATAGCCTCCGCCATCATCTCCGGCTTCATCTGTTGGAAAGAAGCATATTCGTACATGGGTGTGTTTTCACCAAGGGCAACGCCCTGTTTCAGCAGTTCGGCTTGATTGGAGATGGCCTTGTTGACCTGTTCCACCTTGTTGGTGGCAACGGTAATCGTCGTGTTGACAATATAGCGGAAACCGCGGTTGTTGTCTCCCCACTCACGGGCCTCAAGGTCGCTCACGGAAGGAGGATTGATGGTAATCTCTCCCTCAGGCAGTTCATACTTCAGGAGGAACTGCTTGATTTTCTGTGTCTGCACACTGATGTTCTCATAGAGCATTGGCAGGTCGTTGCCGGTCACCTTCGTGCCGATGCTCCACGTCACCTTGTCAGCGGGAACCTCACGTTCTGCCAAACCTTTTACTGTCACTCTACGGTCTTTCTCGGCAAAGTCATCAATACCAGCCTTGATAAACCATCCCAAGCAAACGATGCCCAGTGCAATGAGGGCAGCGCCGATAATTTCTTTGTGTTTCATACGCTTATAGATTTTAAAAGAATGTTTGTTGTTCTGCAGTTTTCATCCGTAGGTAGAGCTGATAGAGGGCAGGAACCAATATCAGCAGCGAGAATCCAACGGCCATGAGGACATGCTGCTCTGACCCTTTGAAGATGTCGGCCAGACGGATGTCCGGGTCCGGATAGACGTTGTAGAGTACGTAGGCCACGCTGTTGTTAAACCAGTGGTAGGCCATTCCCGGGAGAATGCTGCCTGTGCGGTAGTACATCCAGCCTAGCAGCAGACCGATGGCAAAGGCATGGGGCATTTGTGCCGGATTGAGATGTGCCAGGGCAAAGAAGACGGCACTCACCACGATGGCAGTCCACGGACGATAGGAACCGAGGAGGGCTTTCAGTACTGCTCCGCGGAACACAATCTCTTCGGCTAACGGTGCCAGCAGGGCGAGGGTGAAGTAGCCCATACGTGATGACAGCAACTGGTCAAACTCGTTTTCCAGCAGGTTGGGCAGGTCTGGCATGTGCTCCTGTATCCACATGGAGGGGATGATGGTGCCCATGGCTGCAATGACGCTCCATATCAGTACTGTCCATTGACGGCTGCGCAACCAGTTGGGCGACACCACTGCCCATCGTGCTAACAGAAACAAGGCAATGGTGAGTCCACTGGACAGTACGCTGGTCACAATCAGGTTGGTGGTCGTGATGTCACTATTGCCAGTTATCAGTCGCCAGCAGCCTGTAACAATGATGCTGGCTGTGGCCTGTAATCCTAAGAAAACGATAAAGTAAATGATGCTTTTTTTCATATCTTTATGCTTTGAAAGAGTTCTTTTGCCTGTTCTTCGTCTTGCTGCAACTGCTGGCGCAATGCTTCGACGGTGTCGAAACGGTGCTCTTCGCGCAGACGTTCCACAAACGATACAGCCAGCTGTTGTCCATAGAGGTCTTCGTGCAGTTGAAACACATGCACCTCTAACGTCTGCTGCCGTCCATCGAATGTCGGTCGTGTCCCGATGTTCATCATGCCTTGCCTGTCTTCATGGCCGTTCTCCAACCGAACCTTGACGGCATAGACACCAGGAGCAGGAACAATCTGATGCTCATCGTCCAACACGAGGTTAGCCGTCGGGAAACCGAGTGTTGTGCCGACATGTTCACCATGCATGACATGGCCGATGAGGGTGTAGGGATAGCTCAGGCTTGCGGCGGCTTCAGCCACGCGGCCTTCCTGCAGATACTGACGGATGTGTGAAGAACAAACCGTTCCCTTGGCAGGCAGCTGCAGTACTTCAATCCTTAACAGCCGACCATGGTGCACATAGTCGTCAAAGCCTTCTTCGCGGTTGTGGCCAAAACGGTTGTCATAGCCGATGAAAAGCACTTTCACGCCCAGCTGCTCTTTAAGTACTTGCTGCATGAACTGGAAGGCCGTCATCATCTTCAGCTCCTCTGTAAAGGGCAACACCTCTACGCGGTCAATGCCTGCCTGGGCGATGAGCTGGACTTTTTCGTTGATGGGCGTCAGCAATGGCTGCTGCCGGTCAAAGGTGACAGCCAGTGACTGTAGTCCACGGCGATGTGCCTCTTCCACCACCTGGCGCAGTACAAACTGGTGACCGAGATGGACACCGTCAAACATGCCTATAGTGGCTACGCATCCTGCCTTTTCCATACGCGTTGAATCCATCTGTACAGTTCACCCACCCATAGTACGAGTGACGTTAAAACGATGATCGCTCCCCATGTCTGCCATGACAGTGGAACGGTGCGGAACATCCTGCCGCCAAAGGTGACGATAAGCCACTGACCCAGCAGTACCAGTGCCAGCACCAACAGGAAACCCTGACAAGCCCACAAGCGGCGGAATGCCGAATGGCAGGAACCGATGCAGCGGGCATTGAACAGGTTCCACCATTGCAACATGACAAAGCAGCAGAAGAAGATGGTCAGCTCTTGATCGTCAATGCCTGCGATACGCTCGAAGTAGTAGAGCAGGGCGAAGGTCAGTATGAAGAAGATGCCGCCGATGATGGCAATGCCACGCACCATGGAAGGGGTGATGATAAAGGCATCTTGGCTGCGGGGACGTTCTTGCATTACCTCTCGTGACGGTGGCAACGATGCCAGTGCCATGGCAGCGAAGGTGTCCATGATGATGTTGACCCACAGTATCTGTGTGATGGTCAGTGGCATCTCCGTACCAACGAAGGCACCGCAAAGTACCAGCAGCAATGCTGCTACATTGACGATGAGTTGGAAGAAGATGAAGCGCTGGATGTTCTTGTAGAGCGAGCGCCCCCACATGATGCCTTGAACGATGCTGCGGAACGAGTCGTCTATCAGCGTGATGTCGCTGGCTTGCTTGGCGACGCTGGTGCCGCTGCCTAACGACATGCCGACGTGGGCGCGGTTCAAGGCTGGCGCATCATTGGTGCCATCGCCTGTGACAGCCACGACTTCTCCCGTCTGTTGCAGCAGAGCAACCAAGCGTTGTTTGTCTGACGGCCGTGCCCTTGACATGACTTTCAGGTCGCCTATCCGCTGGAGTGCTTCTTCATCACTGAGGGCAGCAAACTCAGCACCGGTAATACAATGGACAGATGACGGCGAAAGGTCGATAACGCCACATTGCCGTGCTATCTCCATCGCCGTGCTGGCGGTATCGCCCGTCACAATCTTCACGTCGACACCGGCTTTCCTGCATTGTCGGATGGCAGCGGGCACCTCTTGGCGCAAAGGATCACTGATGGCAACGATGGCGAGGAGCGTAGCAGGCGCTGTCTGCTCACGGGAAGGCGTGCCGACGGCAATGGCCAGCGTCCTCATGGCGTGTTGCTGCCACTGGGCGAGCTCTTTTTCCATGTGTTTGCGTTGGTCTGCCGTCATCTCACACATAGCCATCACCACCTCTGGTGCCCCCTTTATATATAAGGTGTCCCCTACGGTGGTCGTCATGTACTTGCGCTCGGTAGAGAAGGGCAGGCGTGTGGTGACAGGGTTCTCCTCGCGTATCTTCGCGTAGTCTACCCCTTGCTCCTTGACCCATCGCAGCAGGGCCTGTTCCGTGGGATTGCCGATGTCGTGGGTTGCCGTCGTATTCAAGGCTATGGCCATCGCCAGTGCTTCGCTAGCGTTGTTGATGATGCCTGTCTCGTTCTTCATTTCAAAGACCGTCATGCGGTTCTCTGTCAGCGTTCCTGTCTTGTCTGTGCAGATGACGGTGACTGCACCCATGGTTTCCGATGCCTGGAGCTTGCGCACCAGGTTGTTGCTCTTCAGCATGCGCCGCATGTTCAGTGCAAGTGCCAATGTGACAGCCATTGGCAAACCTTCAGGAACGGCCATGACAATCAATGTGACTGCCATCATGAAGTATTTCAGCACGATTTCAGTCATGCCAAGGTAGTCGGTGGTATGCCACAAAGGATTGGTCAGTATGTCGTGAATCAAGAATACCAGAAAACTCATGATGGACACGAAGGCACCCACCTTGCTGATGAGCTTGGCCAAGCGGGTGAGTTGAATGTTCAGTGGTGTCTCTACGCCTGTGAGTTCCATCGCCTGACGTGCCACATGGCCTATCTCCGTAGCATCGCCAACTGCCGTGACGACATAGCGCCCCGTCCCTGACATGACCAGTGATGAACGTAACAGCATGTGTTTGGGGTAAGCCTCTTGTCCTTTGTCTTCCTCGGTATCTTCTTTTGGGTCTTTGACAAACTTTTCTGTGATGGTCTCTCCTGTCAGTGAACTCTCATCCACCTGTAGGTCGGTAGCTTCGAATAGGTGTCCGTCGGCAGGAATCTCGTCGCCTGTTTCCACGATGACGACATCGCCTACTACAACTTCACGGCGTGGAATCTCCATAACCTGTCCTTCTCGCAACACCTTGACAGACTGTTCTTCACCTAATTGCGTCAGTACGTCGAACTTTCTGGCGGCATCGCGCTCAAAATAAAAACCTACTGTTGTGGCTAGGATGACAGCGGCAATGATGCCGATGGTCTCAATGAAGTCCTGCTTGACGAAGGATAACAGTAGTGAGATGATGGCTGCCACCAACAGGATGCGTATCATGGGATCCTTGTATTTCTCTAAATACAATTTCCACATCGACTGCCGCTTAGGGGGCGTCAGGATATTGTCACCGTGCTTCTGCCTGCTCTGTATAACCTCGGCAGCAGTAAGCCCTTGCATTTTTTCTTTCATTTCGGTTGCAAAATTACAAAAAAATGGTAAAAAATAGGGTGCGGCAGCAAATTTTTCACTTTTCACTTTTCACTTTTTACTTTTTTTTGTACCTTTGCATCCGCTTTACTGAAAGCACTGGACTTGTAGCTCAGTTGGTTAGAGCAACAGACTCATAATCTGGAGGTCCCAGGTTCAAGCCCTGGCTGGTCC
>JAEEGK010006908.1_pt1 | contig 27173 bp, 19 predicted proteins | sample 8958771 | NCBI WGS metagenome assembly JAEEGK01 (sample SAMN16246547, study PRJNA631951) | gut metagenome | biome: gut microbiome; feature: rumen; material: SC-attached | host: Bos | place: Iran: Karaj | collected 2018-10 | reverse complement strand
GAAAATCATAAAAAAAAAAAAGATAATTAATAAGTTTAAAAAGAAGAATATAAAAAAAAGAAAAAAAAATTAAAAAGTGATCAAAGAAAAAAAGGAGAAGAAATAAATGAATTAGAAATAGATTCATATCGTTCAATGAGAAATAAGTTAACATATTGTGAAAGACAAAGTGAAACAATTCATAAAAATATTATTCAAAGAGATTGTGAAACTAAGAAATTAAATCGTATTAATCATGATGGTATGTTTCATCAATGGGATTTATTCGATTCATATATGGCAACTTTTATACAAAATTTAGAAAAAAAAAGAATAGATGAAGAAATAAAAATGAAAGGTTTTGCAGTAGAAAAAAAAAGAAAAGAATATCATGGAGAAAATTTATCTCGTCCTTCATTATTAAAAGCTTTAAAATTATTAGAAAGGCAAATTATGCAAATTAAAAATCAAGATAAATATTTATTTTATCGTGAATGGAATAAATTTGATGATAGTCAAGAATCATCAAAAATGTTATATATGTTATTATCTTTCCCTCAAAATGCAAGAATTAAAAATCGTGCTGTAACTGCATTAACATGGAATTCAAAATTTGAGGATTTATTTGCAGTTGGTTATGGTAGTTATGATTTTCCAAGTAAAAAAGAAGAAAAAGGTGAATTAGATGATAGACAAGATGATACTATGGAAAATGGTTATATTTATGTTTTTTCAGTTAAAAATAATTTTTATCCTGAAATGAAATATACAACTGAATCTGGTGTTTTAAGTCTTGATTTCCATCCTAAACAATTTTCATATTTAGTTGCTGGATTTTATGATGGAACAGTATCAGTTTTTGATATTAGTCAAAAAATAAAGACACCAATTGTAACTTGTGATATAAGAACACAAAAACATATGGATCCCGTTTGGATGGTTAAATGGTATTCTCATTTTACAGAACCTGGTGAATATGTATTTTATTCAATTAGTTCTGATGGTCGTGTAATTAAATGGTCATTTTATAATAATAAAACTAAATTAGAAACTGAAGAAGTAGTCTTATTAAAATATTCAGATGTTATTCAACAAGAACAACAAAGTCAAGCAGCAAATTCAGATAATAATACTTTAGCAAATACATCAATGACTGAAAGTGCAAGTAAAGAAAAACAAGATGAAGCTTTAGCATTTGGTAATGCAGGTGGAATGTGTTTCTCCTTTAATCATCATAAAGGTTTTGAACATTATTTTGTAGTAGGAACAGAAGAAGGTAAAATTTATTTATGTTCAACTCAACATAGAGAACATACAATATCAAATTTTGAAGGTCATACAATGGGAGTATATAATGTAACATGGAATCCATATCATGCAAAAGTCTTTGCATCATGTTCAGCTGATTGGACAATTAAAATATGGCATTATAAAAATTATGCTCCTTTAATAGTTTATGATATGCAAAGTGCAGTTGGTGATATAAGTTGGTCTCCATGGTGTTCTACTATATTTGCTACTGTTAATGTTAGTGGTGATATAAAATTCTTTGATTTAAATAGAGCAAGGAAAGCACCTTTAGAACCTAAAAGATATAAAGATACTGCTATTAATCATATTGCTTTTAATAAAAATGAATTTGTTTTTATTACTGGAAACGATAAAGGAAAAGTACATTTATGGAAAATGGCTGAACCACTTAGAATTACTGTTGATAAAAAAGAATTGGAAGAAAAAGAAAAAGAAAAAAAAGCTGCTGCTGAAAAAAATACTAATTTACCTACTACTAAAATTGTCATTCCTCCAAATTTACAAGATGATAATGTTAAAACTAGGAAAACTTATATTCAGAAAAAAAATGTTATGGCTAATTTAAATCCTGTACAAGAAAAAGAAAGGATTGATGAATTTTTGGATTTGTTGGATATTACTGATAAATAAATAATATTCTTTTGCTTTTTTGTTTATTTTTTAATAAGTTAATATTTGAAATTATCGTTTTTTATATATTTTTTAATTTTATATTCATTTATAGAATTAATTAAATATATATTAAAGGTGATTCTTTGAATAAATGTTAAAAAAATGATTAAACATTAAAATAGACTTTTTAAATTTTGAAAATATAAATAAATGTAAATGATTATTAAATTAATATCATTATCATTTACTATTAACTATCAATAAAATATAATAACGAATTAAATATTATGAATAATCCTCAATATTATTATAATACGATAATAATTTATTTAAAAAAACAAATCAAAAAAAAAGAAAAATAATATTAAATAAATTCAAAATATAAATTAATAATAATATAAATATATTTATATTAAAATTTAATTAAAAAAAAATATAACACAAAAAAAAAATCACAAAATCAAAACCAATATTAAAATTTTAAATAAACTAAATCTCAACCTTTTTCCAAAATTATCAAACTTACACTTATAAGAATATTCTTCATTAGTCTTTAATTTAGTATGACATTTTCCATTACAAATAAAAAAAGTTTCCTCTAAATCAATAAATCCACCATAACAAGTAGAATGATTAAATTCTTGATAATATAATCTCTTATCAACATCAACCCAAAACAAAGGTAAAAAAGAATAATTTTCATAATCCATCCAACATAATTTTTTCCCAGAATATGAATCTTGAAAATCTAAATTATAACTTTTACAATGTTTTCCTTTAAATTGAGAAATAGTGATAGTAGAAGAATTAATAATATTATTATAATAACATAAATAATAAGAATCATTAAAATAATTTTTTAAGCATTGACCATTACAAACAAAACTTCCTAATTGAAAATGTTCTTCATCTTCATTTGAAATTTCTTGTGGACATTCTTTATCTGAAATACCATAATAACGAAGAGAATTACTATATGAATCCCAATCTTTAAATTGAACTTGATATGTTGAATTTATTTCTATACATTCTATTGAGTCTACTGGAAAAGAATAAAATTCTGTTGGCTCTTTTAAACAAAAACAATCAGAAGAATTAAAATATTTTATTATGTAATGACCATATGTTGTTACTATTTGAGATTTTATTAGTAAAAAAATTTTGAGGATTATTATGTAGGCATACATTTTTTTTTAATTATATTTTTATTTTTATTATTTTAATAGTTATTTTAAAAATATTTATAGGTTCTAAATTTATATATTTTTATCTTTTTTTTTTCTTTCATAATAGTAATTAAAGTATTAATTAATATTTATTTAATTTATAAATCATTATAATATTTATAATTATTTTACTTCAACATTTTTAAAATAATATAATCTTTTATAAAACAAATAGAATATTATATTTTTTTAAACAAATTACAATAAATTATAAAATCATTTTTTCCAATATACCAATTATATTTTAAAAAAAAAATCATTTCAAATTAAATAATAAAAAAATGTCTCTACCGCAAGCTCAAATAGATTACATAAAAAATTATTTATATCCATATAAATTTACAAATAATAAAACAATAATAGTAAATTTTCTAACAGAAATATATGCAAATATATATATACGATGTAATTCAGTTTTTGATTCATATACATTTCAAGAAGTAATTAATCTTCCAATGATAATAAGTGATAAAATTTATAATGCATTAGCAACAGAAGAAAAAAAATTAACATTAGATGATTTTTCACAAGGAATTTATGAAATGTTTTTTGCTCCAATTGAAATTAAGGCACAATTTATTTTTGATGTTTTTGATTTTAATAGAGATAATTTTATTGAAAAAGATGATGTTTTTTTATTATTAGCACATTTTCATTTAATTGAAAATACAACAAATTCTATTCAATATTTAGAAGAATTGATTGATAATTTTTTTGGTTATAGAAAAACTTTTAAAAAAGAAGAATATATGAATTTATTACAAACTAAAAATGCTGATATTTTTGTTTTAATGATTATTTTTATTAATAATTATACTACAATTATTAAAGATAATGAATTAAGACAATATAAAGAATCAATTAATTATCAAAAATTTGAATCAAATCAAATTCCATATTCAATTGAATTTACAGCTGATAATTCAGATATAAATAATAATAATAATAGTAATTTAGTTAATAATACAAATACAATAATAAATAATTCATTTGAATATAAAATAAGTGAAAAATTATTAAAATATATTCAAAATGTTAAATTATTAGATTTTGATCAATATAATTATTATGAAGATTATACATCAGAAGAAGAATCAATTGATGAATTTGAAGATTTAAATAATTTTGAAAATGATATTCAAGATTGTCTTCAAAGTTTATCTCAACCAAAAGAAATAAAACCTAAATTATTAGAAGATATTGCTATTAAATATCCAGATCAAGAAAAAATATTAATTCATATTAGTCCATGTCAATCAAATAAATTAAATGGAAAATCTATTTTTGATAAAAAAAAAAATTATAATAATAATAGTAAAAATTTAGATTATAATAATATTAAAGATAATGGAGAAACAATATCAACTCAAGAAAATTCATATAGAAAAACTTATAAAAATGGTAAAAAAAAAGAAATAATTGTTTATAAATTTAAAAATGGAAAAAAAATGAATGATATAATCAAATTAGTTCTTGTTAATTATTATATTTTTTATTTTAAAAAATGTGGTAATAGTTTTTTATTTAAAAAAATTATTCCTCTTTTTTCACTTTTTGCAAAAAAACAACTTATAGAAAATAATTTAACTTTATTAACATTTTCAAGTACCCTTCATAATTTTGATAAACAATATTCATTTATAAGTGAAAATAATGAAGAAGCTGATAAATTTTTTCAATGGTTTAATAAAAATAATCATTATAAAGATATAAATGAATATTTTTCATTTAAAGTTGAATTAGGAAAAGGAAAATTTGGTCATGTATATTTAGCAGAAAGATTAAAAGATAAAAAATTATTTGCTATTAAATCAGTATTAAAATGTAATCCAACTGAAGAAGAATATAAAATAAATAGATGGGAAAGTACAATATTTAATTGTTTAAGAAATATTCGTCATGAAAATGTAGTAAAATCAATTCAAAGATTTGAAAGTGAGAAGAAAATATTTTTTGTATTTGAATATGTAAAAGGAAGTGATTTAAAAACATATATGAAATCTTATACATATAATAAAGATATAAATTGTTTATCAAATGTAATAAATATAACATTTCAAATATTAAAAGGAGTACAATGTCTTCATAAATATGGAATAATACATAGAGATATTAAATCAGCAAATATAATGGTAAATGAAGATTTTAGTGATAATATAAAAGGAACACCAAAAGGTTCAGTTAAAATAGTTGATTTTGGTTTAAGTAGAATTTTAGGTAAATTTGAATATTCTTTAGATCCATATGGATCATTATGTTTTAAAGCACCTGAATTAATTAAACATATTAAATATAATTTTAAAGTTGATATTTGGGCTGTTGGTGTTACTTTATTTTATATTATTTATGGGGAATTACCTTTTGAAAAAGGAGATAAAGATGAAATAAGAAATAGTATTATTAATGAACCTGTTTCTTTTTATTCTAATCATATTATTAATGATACTAATTATATTAAAGATTTAAATGATATAGATAATGTTTATATTACTGGATCTTCACTTCTTTATTCTATTATTATGGATTGTTTAGAAAAAAGACAAGATAAAAGACCTGATATTGAGAAATTAATTGATAAATATGTTAAACAATATAGGAGATATTAATTTATTATAGTGACATAGGGTATTTTTTTGTAAAAATTTTTTTCTTTTTTTTATGGGAAAATTATTAAATATAAATTATATTTATGATTTTTCAAAAAAAATATATTGGGATATATTTAAAAATATAAAAGGAATTGTTGATTTATATTTATATTGATATAAATTTAAAAATTAAATAATTTTTTATATATATATATTTGTTGCATAAATTCAATTGATATAAATTTAAAAATTAAATAATTTTATATATATATATATATTTGCTCCATAAATTCATAAACATTGAATAAATTTTTATTATAAAAATAAAATATCTAATTTCATATAATAATAAAAAAAAAATGAATCAAGACCAACAATTTTTAGTGAATAATTTACAAAAAATGATTAAATATATTCAACAAGAAACAGATAAAAAAGTTCAAATGATAAAAAAAGAAGCAGCAAAAGATGCAGATTTAGAAAAAGCACTTTTAATAAACCCAGAAAAGATAAAAATTGCAAAGAAAATGGAAAAAGAATTAGAAAATTATAAAACAAGTATGAAAATAGAACAATCGAAAAAAATGAATAAATTACGTTTAGAGAAATTAAAAGTGAAAATAGATTGTGTAAATTCAGTATTTGAAGAAGCAAAAAATCAATTATCATTAAGAATTAAAAATGATCCAAATGAATATAAAAAAGTAATGAAAGATTTAATGATTCAAGGTTTTATTAAATTATTAGAAGATAAAATAAATATTATTTGTAAAAAAGAAGATCTTGATTTAGTAAATGAATTAGTCGATGAAGCAAAAGAAGAATTTTTAGATAAACTTAAAAAAGAAGCAAAAAAATCTATTAATTTATCTAATCTCGAAATTACAGTAGATACTAAATATCATTTACCTGATACAATGTAAGATTATTTATTTATTTATTTTTTTTATAATTTTTATTTAGTATTGGAGGAGTTTTTCTTACTTCTTTAAAAAGCAAAATTAGAGTTGATAATACTTTAGATAAAAGACTTGAATTACTTAGACAAAATTCTACTCCTGAAATTAGGAAAATTTTATTCAATTCAGAAAATAATAACGAATAAAAAAACTTTTAAAATTTATAATAATAAAAGAATATAATTATTTTAAATTATTTTATTTAAATCAAAACACTAGAAAAAAAAATAAATATCAAAATACAATTTTAATTTTATTTTAATATTCATAATTAAAAATTTTTTATACAATAAAAATAAATTTGCCAATAATAAAAAAAAAAAATAAATAATTGAAAACATAAATTTAATATTTTGCCTTTTTTATTTTTTCATAATAAGTTGTCCAAATCTAAAAATTCCTCTAATTTTATTTCCATTAATATAATAAAATCCATTTCCATGTTGTTTATTATTAATCCAATAACCTTCATAAAATTTATCATCATTCCATTTTAATTTTCCAAAACCATGTTTTTTATTATTTAAATAATTCCCAATATACATTTTACCATCACCCCAATTAAATACACCTTTTCCATTTAATTTATTATTTCTAAATTCTCCTTCATAACTTTGTCCATTTGAATATTTAATTAAACCATTTCCATCATATTTTCCATTTTTAAAATCTCCAATATAAAAAGTTCCATCTTGAAAAATTAATTTTCCTTTTCCATTTTTTAATCCTTTAATAAAATTACCTTCATAAATTGAACCATCTTTAAAACTTTCTTCTCTTCCTTTTCCATCTTGAAAATCTTCATTAAAATCACCATTATATTTATAAATATTTTTAATAAATAATTCACCTTTTCCATTTTTTTTTCCATCTTTAAAATCACCTTTATAATAATTTCCATCTTTATCAATAAATATACCAAATTTATTCATTGAATCTTGTTTATATAATCCTTTATAAACACTTCCATCTGGATTAATTGTTATTCCAAAACCTTCTTTTTGAAAATTACAATTCCAACTTCCATAATATATTGTTCCATCTTTTTTAAATTTAATTGGTGGTTCATTAAAAATATAATTGTTTGTTGTATCTGATGTTTTATCTAAAATTTCTTCTTGATTTATATTTCGAAATTCTGAATTTATATTTTTGTTTTTTTCATATATTATTTTTTCTATTTCTTCATTGTTTATTATTTCACCATATTCTAATATCTTTGTTTCAAAATCTTTTTGACATTCTTGTAGTCTTTCATTTTTTTCTTTTTTTGAATCTGTTGATTCTAAATCTTTTTTATCATAACTGTCTATTATATATTCACCTTTTTCTAATATTGTACCTTTGCAATTGTTACATATCATAACAGCACCCATTTTTTTATTTTTAATAATTTGAAAAATATTTTAATAATAATTAATCATTTTTATAAGATTAAAGATTTAAAAAAGATATATTTTCTGAAATAATATAAGTTAAAAAAAAATATATTATCTTTTTAATTTTTGTTTCTTTAAAAAATCCTAATAAAACAATAAAAAGGAAAAGAGATTCTATTGAAAGGGTTAATATTTTAAGTAAAAATATTTTTTTTTTGTTATAAATTATTAAATTTATTTGTATTATTTTTATGTTTTTTTATTAAAAAATATTTTAATATTAAAAATTTAATCAAATTATAAATTAGATATATCCTAAATTTTTTTCTAACCTTTGAATATTTTTGGATAAACCTTTTTTTATTTGAATCATCATTAATTTAATTTTTAAATAATGATATTTATATTTTACATTTGTTTCAAAAAAATTTATCCAAATATATTTTTTATAAAAGTTATATTAATCAAAAAATTACATTTTGAATTCTGGAAGAAATCTATTTATTTATATTTAAAATATTAAATTTATATTTATTTTCATCTTCAAGTTTTAAAGGTTTTGTTAATACAAAATATTCCTCATTATTTTTAATTAATAAATATTATCAGAATATAAATTTAAATTTCGACTGTAATCATTTCAAAAGAATATAATTCTTTATTTCTTCATTTTGAAAAATGCAGTAATTTTTTATTTATATTCTTACTTAATTTCTTGCAATTTTTTTTATTTATTTTTATTATTATTATAATCTGAATTAATTTTAGTTTTAGGAAATTATTTTCATTCAATAAGTATATTATTTGAATTGTTTTTCAAATCTAAAAATTTAAAATCAATTGAAGTCATTTTTATTTTAATTTAAATTTAAAAAAGTCTGCAATTTTTAAAAAATAATATCTTTTTTTTTATTTAGATTTTTATTTATAAATATTTTAAATCAAATCAATTAACATTATAAAAAATAATTCACAAAAATTAAAACAACAAAAGACCGATAATTATAAATTAAATAAAAAAATAATTTAGAAATAAGAATATTAAATAATAATATTTTTATTATTAAAAAAAATTAATAAATATAAAGTTATAATTATAATTAAAATAAATTTTATTTATCATACTTAATAACACTTCTTACATATAATAATTATATAAAATAATAAAATTCACAACTTTTCAATTATCTAAAATAGTAATATTAAAAGAAGATGAAAATAATTTAATTTCATATTTATCATATGAAGTATTCAATTCAAATTCATTTTCATTTATAATTAACCAAGTACCATGAGTACTATGTTTTCCTTTTCCATTTCCATCATTTAAATACCATTTTCCTTTATTTTCATGATAAAATATTGTACAATGTATTCTTGAAATTGAATTATTATTTATTTCAATTAAGCATTTTTCCCTTCCTATTATAATAGGAGAATTTTCAATATGAAAAGTGTATTCAGTATTTAATGAATTTTTATTATATATTATAATATTTATATCATCATTTTCTTTTAATGAAATTAAAGATATGATTTTTCCAAATACAAAATAATATAATTGTTTATTTGTTAAAATAAATTCATAATATATTTTAATATATAAAAATTTATTTTCTTTCATTAGATTTGAAATATAATAATGTGTCCTTATTTTATCATAATAAATTAAAAATATTTGTTTTCCTTTTAAATCATCTTTATCAATATATAATATCACGTCATTTATTATTTGTTTATTATTATTTATCCCAAAATAAGTTTTCATATCTCTTTTTCCCCTTAAACCATTTAAACATCCTTTTGCATCTATCTTTATTATTTTTCCTTTAAATAATTCACCATTTAAATCAGATAAAATTAATTTTGGAATTAAATCAATTTCATCTTCTTCAAATGATTCATTTATATTCAAATTATTTTTATTAATATTTCCTTTATTATCAATAATAATATTATTATTATAACTAGAATTATCAGATAATATTTGTTTTGTATGTTTACTAATAAAAGAATTATTACAATAATTTGAAAAATCATCTAAAGAATTTGAAGAATCATTCATTGAAATTAAACTTGTTTTCGTAAAAAATGGTACATTATTTTTATTTTTTAATGATGAATTTTTTAAAATTGTTTTTTTATTTCTTGATGATTTTTTTTCTATCATTACATCATTTTGATATGTAACTTTTTTTTTTGTTGATTTTTTTTTTATCACAAATGAATTTTCACTTTTATTTTTTTGCTTTGAAATATCTTCATCACTTGATGATGGTGATATGATAAATGAATATTTTTTTTGATTACTTTCATCTTTAAAGTTTGTTTTTTTTAAATTATTTACAGTAGTTGAGCCTTTTGATTTTAATTTAGCATATAAATTTGAAGATGAATTTGATATTTTTGGTTTTTCTTTTATATTAAAAACACTATTCGAATTTTCAGTTTGCCTTCCACAACAACTAAAACATTTTGTTAATATAGAATTCATTATAATATTTTAATTTTGAAAAAAATTATTTAATTTTTATTATAATTTACATTTTAAAATATTAATGAAAGAAGATTTAAATTTCAATGAATTAAATTTAAATATTTTTTTGATTAAATAAATCATAAAATTTGATAAAACAATCAATATAACAAATAAAAAAAAAATTACAAAAAATTTTTATGTAAAAATAAAATATTTATTTTCAATAAAGCAAAATCCAAATTAAAATTATTTCAAAATTAAAATTAAAAAAAATAAAAAATAAAAAAAATAAAATTAAAAATAATCTAATTCCAAAAAAACCAAATGTCAAAAAAACTATTAAGTTTACTAAACATAAATATAGTTCGTGATGAATCATCAGAAGACGAAGCAACAACAAAAAAAGAAACAGACTACCCAAAATTTTACATGATTCCAAATTCTCATTACCCAAAATTATCTCGAGAATATTTAGTAACAAAAATAAAATTTCTAACATACTTACATAAAAAAGAAGAAAACAAAATATTTGATTCAAAAATAGGTTGGGGAACAATATATCAATATTTTTTTGAGAAATATTTTTTAATAATCCCAGAGAAAAAAAGTCAATCAACATTTTTAAATTTAAAAGAAATAGAAGTAAGAATACGAAAAGTAATAGGAAAAATAGGTAAAAAATATTATCAAGGTGAAAGGACAGATAAACATTTTGATATATTATATAAAATACAATATAATCCTCCTGCATCAACTTGGTTTGCACATAATGTAATAAAAGATCCAGTTAATATTTTAATAGGACAAAATGAAGAAAATACTTTTATGAGTCAAATGGTAAATGGTTTTACAAATTATGAAAATAAGAAATTAAAAACTGTTGAAGTAAGAGAAGTTAAATCAATGTTACAAAGAAAAGATGAATTAGAAAAAAAGAAAAAAAAAGCTGAAAAAGGAAGAAGAAGATCAATGATTGAATTAGATAAATTTGATAGTTTTAGTCAACAAATTCAAAATAGATTATTTGTTGATTCTGTTGCTTTAAAATTAGAAAAAATTCCAACTGGAGAAAAAAAAAATGGTAAAAATGATGATACACAATTAACTTTACAAAGTGAATTCATTCCAAAAGGTGCTAAAAAAATTATTGAAAAATTCATTACTAAATTTCCACAAAATAATAAAGTTGTTGTTGAAAATGAATTAAATAATATTCAAAATGATGAAAAAGTTTATGAAGTTGAAACTAGAAATTCTAAAATGTTTGATTCTAAATTTTTAGATGCTAAAAGATTTTTAATTGATTTTCGTCATTTGAAAAATATTGCTGAAAAAGAAAAAAAATCTACTAGTTTTAATATGAAACATGAAATGGAAAGAATGTTAAGAGAAATTGATACTGTTATTGAACAAGTAGAAAAAATAAATGATATAAATGAATAAAAGTTCTTTTGGGTAATAATAATATTTATTTTTTTTTGTTGATTATTGTAATAAATTTTAAAAATAGTATTTATTTAAAATATTTTTTTATAAAAAGTATTTTTATATATTAAAAATATATTAAAAAAATAATAATGTTAATTTTTATTTTATAAATGAATTATTTAAACTTAAATTCAGAAATTAATACTCAAAAGGAATATATTAATTCACATTATAATATTGTAAATAGTTTTTATTTAATTTTTTATTTAGGTAAATAAACTTTCACTTTTTTTTAAATCAATCAATGAAAATGGATTAATTTTTATAGAAAAAACAAAAAAGACTTTAAATGACTATAATTCAGAATTAGAAAAATTTATGTATAATACATCAACATCATGTGCTTATTCTGAATTTAAACAAATTGCAGATAATTTTTTTCAAAAATTTAAAAAAACATTAGATTATTTTAATAATGATTTATATGAACCATTAAATATTTTTATGAATGAATTAAATAAAAACAATTTAAAATTTATATCAGAATTATCTACTCTCTCAACTCAATTAAAAGATAATAAATTACAATTAGAAAAAGCAAAATATAATTATTTTATATCATCAAAATATACATTAGAACAAGAACAAAAAATAAAAAATTTAAGTAATAATCCAAATATAAAAGAAAATAGTTTAAAACAACAAATAGATATTTTAGTAAAATATCAAATGGATTCAACAAATGCAGAACAATTATATAAAGAAGAATTACAAAAAATAAATCAAAAAATAAATGAAGCTGAAGATAAATATAATATTATAATTGAAAATTTAAAAACTGAAGAATCGTCAAGATTACAATATTTTATTAATATTTTAAATAAATTTGCTCAAACATTAGGTGAGCATAATGATAATGTTAAAAACTATATTGATAGAATTGAAAAAGTTGCACAGAATATTAATATAAAAAGAGATTTAAAATTATTTGATAATTTAATTGTTTTTAAAAAAGAAGATAAAAAAAGATTTTCGTATGAAATATTTTTAAATTTTAATATTTATAAAAAATCAGAATTAAACATTGTTGACAGCAAATTAAAAAGTTATGAAAATATATTTTTTGAAAATAATGAAAAAATTTTAGGTGTTGAAACTTTTACTAATTTTGATAAATTAGAAATTATTCAATTACAAAATGAAGATATAGGAGAAAAAGATTTACTTTTAGAAAAAAATATTGAAAAAATAATTAAAAATAAAGAACCAATAATAAATGATGAATTATTATATATAATAAATAAAATTGAATTAAAAAATAGTAATTCAAAATTATTTTTAAAAACATTATCTAATTATTATAAAAATATTTCATTTGTAGAAGTCAAGTGTTTAAATAATTTATATCATTTAGCAAATTTTTTATCAATTATAATAAATAATATAAAATCATATAAAACAAATTCAAATTTAAATTTTGTAATTATATATATTGCAGAAAAAACAATTTATTTAGATCCAAATAATTCTTTTAAAAAGTATTATTTATCAAAATTACTTTCTAAAAATAAAAATATTATCCAAAGAGATTTTTGGAAAGAATTAATTGAAAAAAAAATATTATCAGTTGCTGAATTACAAATAAAAAGAGAAATTATGAAAAAAAATGAAGATATTAAAGAAAATGGATTGTATGATAAATTAAAATTCTCTTTTAATGAAGAAAAAATAAAAGAAAATAAACAAATTGAAGATAAAATAATATATGAACAATTATATGAAAAAAATTTAAATTCTTTTGCTCTTGAAATATTGAATGAATATATTCAACATTTTTCAAATTTTAATTGTGAATTAAGTGATTCTACTGAAATAATTGTTGAAATATCATCAAAATATAAGTTTGATACAAATTATGTAAATTATTTTATTTCTAAATTAAATTCAAATATGTTTAATGTGAAAAATATACTCTTTGATAATATTGAAAAAAAAATTGATTATGAAAATTTATATTTTAGTTCAAGTTATTATAAACATAAAAATATATCAGATTCAAAATTAAAAATATTATTAAATACATTACAATATTTTGAATTAAAAGAAATGCCAATTTTACTTTCATTAAATAAAACCTATTTTCATAAATTACAAAAATTTATATATAAAAATATTCTTTTAAAATATCATAATATGAATCTAAAAAATCATTTAAATATATGGAAATTATTATTAAATTTCAATAAAATTAAAAGTCAGCATAATTATAAAAAAATATTAGAAGAAATTAAAAATAATCCAGATATAGTACCAGCAAGAGATGTAATTAAATTAGATGTTGTAAGAACATCATTTATAAAAGATAAAGATATTAATAGAGAAAAAATTCATAATATTTTAAATGCAGTTGCAAAAGAAAGTCCATCAATTACTTATTGTCAAGGAATGAATTATATTGCAGCTTTTTTATTAACTATTACTGAAAATGAAGAAGAAAGTTTTTATATTTTTTTATCTTTATTATTTTATACTGAATATGGTGATTTATTTATAAATGATTTAGAGAATTTAAAAAAATATTTTTATGTTTTTGAAAGGTTAATTAATATATTTTTACCTGAATTATATTTTTATTTTATTCAAAATAATATTAATGTTTCATTTTTTGTTTCTTCTTGGTTTATTACTTTATTTACTACTGCTTTTCAGTATAATACTAATATATCAAATCCAAAAATATTTTTAAGGATTTTAGATTTATTTATTTTTAGTGGATGGAAATCAATTATTAAAATTGGACTTGCTGTTATTAAACATTTTGAACCTAAATTATTATTTTTATCTGATGAAAATCTTTTACATTTTTTATTAAATGATATTATTAAAAGTGGATTTTTTGAAAATGAAAATTTTGATACTTTAATGTTTATTACTATTAATTTTAAAATTGAAAGTGGATTAATTAGTAATATTGAAAATGAGTATGAAATAAAAAGTAAAATTCCATCTTTTGGTACAAAAAAAATTATAGAATTAGACTAAATTCAAAAATTATTTAACAAAAAAAAAATAATAAAAATTTTATTTATATTAATAATATAATTAAAATTATTAATTAAATATTTTAAATGATTCATAATCTTCTGGAATTTTTTTATGTTGAATATTAGATGAAATTTTTATTTCTTTATATTTTTCTTCTAGTCTTTTTTGCTGAAATTCATCATAATTAAAATTATAATTAATATTTGAATTATCTTGTAAATATTTTGGTTTATCTAAATAAATAATATCTTCAATAATTTTTTTATTATGATGTATAGTTGGAAACATTTTTTTCATTTCTTCAGTTATTTCTAAAACACATAATTTTCCTGAATAAAAATGACCAATAATAATATCTTGTTCTCTTTTATTATCTTCCATTTATTTAAATATTTTTTAAAATTAATTATTTTATTTTAAAATGAACCCTAAAGTTAAAAGCAAATTATTAGATATTTTTAATTCAAGTTTTTCAGAAAAAAATAATTTAAATAAATCTCAAGGTAATATAATTTTAGATACTGATAATTTCTTTAAAAGAAATATTAAAAATTCTTCTTCATTACCAAAATTTCCTCAATATAATTATATTAATAGAAGTTTAAAAAAAGATAAAATTAAAGATATGTTAAATAAATCTTTTACTGAATTAGGATTTACAAATACAAGAAATAATAATAAAAAAACACTTTTTGATAATATTAATACTTCAACTGAAAATTATTTTGGAGGAAAAAAATTAATTGTTGAACATAAAGAATTTGATTATGATAATTTTTTTAAAAAAATAGATGAAAAAAAGAAAAAAAAAAATTTAAATGATATAACAAATTTTAATAATGAAAATAATACAATAATGAATAGATATTTAAATGGGAGGAATAATAATATTAATTATAAAAATTTGAAAAAGAAAATTTCTGCTTTTGCAAATGAACTTCTAATTGAAAATCCTATAAAAGAGAAATCATATTTAAATAAACAAATTTTATATATTAATAATAATAATGGAAATTATTCTTCTCCTTTTAATAAAAAAAGAATTAATAACTTTTCAAGCAATAATTTTATTTCTCAAATTTATAATTCAAATCCTTCATCTTCAAATACTTATAATAATTCTTTAAAAAAGAATAGTAAAAATTTTTTAGATGATTTATTTAATAAAACATCTCAATATTCAAATCAAGGAAAATATAGAAAAAATAATAATAATGATGATTTATTTAATGATTTAATGTCTAAATTTGATAAGAAAAAAGTAAATAAACCATATTATTTTAATAATCAAAAAAGTCCAATAGGTAAAATCAATTTAAATTTTTAATAAAAAATATTAATAAATAATAATTTATTATTAATATTATTTCCCATTTTTTAAATAACAAATATCACTTTTTAATAAATTCATATTTAAAATATAAAATTAAAAAGAATATACCAATAATTAAAACACATTTTTCAAATTCGAATTAAATTTTTCATGTTATAAATATAAATATAAATCATTTTCTTTTTTTTTATACTACTAATATTAATAAATTAAAAATTGTTTAAATTATTTTTAATATTTATAAAACAACAAATTTTTTTAAAATATTTTTTATCTATAAAAAAAATAAAAATAATAAAATAAACTAAGAATTAGAATCAATAAAATTTTGACTTAAATTATTCACACTTCCAATAGAATATTTTTTATTTACTTTCTTTTTTTTATTATTAGGACTTTTGTCAGGAGATAAAGAAACAAGTGACAATATATTTTTATTAACTGGAGTTGTTTCAGAAACTGCATCTTCTTCTAAATTATTATCTTTCTTTTTATTATCATTTTTATTATTTCCTTTATCTTTAAATTGTTCTTTATTCAATTCTTTATTATGTTCTTTATTTTGTTCATTTATTTCTTTATTTTCTTCATTTAAAGATAAATTAATTTCATTTTTTGATTCTTCATTATCAGTTTTATTTTGTTCCATATCATTTCCTATTGAATCTAAAAAGTCAATTTCTTTTTTTTCTAAATTAAAAGGTGTGTCAACACTTATAATCTCATTTAAAGTTTTTTGTATTTTTTCATACATTTTATTTACTTTTTCATTTATATCATTATATACTTTAAATATCATTATACTTCCAATTAATGAATCCCATTCTTTTTCTTTTAAATTTATTTTATTATAATATTCTCTAAAATCTTCAAAATTCATTTTTTTCTTTTCATATATGAATTTATTATCTATTTCATTTAATAAAGTATTTAATTCACCATTTATAATTTGAGAATTTAAATTATATTCATTTAATATTAAATCAAGACTATCTCTTTCAGGATTAAGTAAACTTGATTGTAACTTTTCCATTATGTTATTATAGACTTTAGTTATAATTTCCATTTTTTTTAAAATATCATTTTGATATTCTTCATGTGGTATTAAAGTTTGTTTTTCATAGAAATTTTTATAATATTCTTCATTGGCATGTATTTTTTGTTCAATATCAGTTTGAACTATTCCAATATATAATTTAACATTTTCTTCTAAATTATTTGGATCTATTTTTATATTAAAATGTTTTTTATGCTTTGTTTTATATCTACATGAATCACAAATAAATTCTTCACAATTTCTACAATAAAAACTAATTATTCTTTTATTACAATTATTACAAAAATAAAATTTATTTTTTGATGAAACTGAATAATTTTTTATTAAATTTATATTTTGATAAATCTTATTTTTTGAAGTTATTTCTTCATCATCTAAAAAATTAGTAGTATTAATTCTTTGTTTCATATTTTTTTTTGTATCTTTAATATGTAACATATCAATTTTACTTTTACTTTGAGTATGTAAATATGGTTTTTTGGAATCATCAATTATAGGAAAAGTTTCAGTATTTAATCTTAATTTTGATTCTCTTAAACTATTTTTTAATGGCTCCATCAATCTAATTGTGACTATTTCTCTTCTTGGAAAAATATTTCCAATTTGTTCATTTTCTTTTTGATAATAATCTCTGTTTAAATAATAACAATGTAAATTTGGTGATGCATTATATAAACTAAGTAATGCTTTATTTTTAACATCTCCTAAAGTTCTATATGGTTGTGCTACTATTGAAATTTTTTGTATTCCATATTCAAAAATTAAATTTATTTTTCTATAACCTTTAATACTTAAAATTTCATCCATTTATAAATATTTTTTTATATATTTTTATATAGGTTTTTTTTTATTATTTTAATTGTGAATTTAAGTGTCAATCAAAAAATTCTTTTAATTATTTTATTAATTATCTAAAAAAAATTAAATTTTTATTTTTATTTATTATTATTTAACATTTAATAAATATTTTTTTATTAAAAGATGGATTTTACTGCTTTAAGAAAAGGAGAAGGTTGTTTAAATTTAAAACTATCAATAATGGTATCATATTGTGTGAGTTTAATTTCAAATTTATTTTTACTTTTAATTCTCTTTTACACAGAAAGAGGATATAAATGGATTGGAATAATATTACTTTTAATTACAATTGCAACAGCTATAATTTCTTTAAAATTAATATTTTCATTCAATAATAAAGCAATAATTAGATATAAAAGTATGAGTAGATATTATACTTTGAGTTTACTTGCTACTGGAATTTTTTATATTATTATTACAATTTATTGCTTTGCTTCAAATCAAGAAAAAGATTTAATTTTCTTTTCTACTTTTTGTATTATTATTTGGATTGTTTTTCATTATTTTTTTGTTACTATTATTTATAATTTTATTGGTGCAATTGGTAGTTCAAAATCTAGTAATGTTTCTGCAAATTTAATTGATAAGAATGATCCTATTAACTCTTAAAAAGTAGTTAATATATTTAATGTTTAAAAAATAAAGATTTTTATTTTATTTATTTTTTATTTTTTGATTTTTATTTATTTTTATATTTAAATGTTTTTGGTTTATATTCTTTTTTTTATTAATTATTTATAAACTCATCTAAATTTAATTGATTATAATTAAAAATAATTGGTAAAAATGTAAAATACTGGTTTTTATAAATTAAAAAAATTCAAATTAATTTTAATGAATATATATTACAAAAAAAATTAATTTTTAAATCTTTATATTTCAAAAAAATAAAATATAAAAAAAACATGAGTGAAAATAAAAAGTCAAAACCAAAGCAAGAAAAAGGTAAAAAAAATATGTGGCAAGAAATGCTTCGTGAAGCAAATACAAAAAAAGAAATAGAAGAATCAAATATATTTATTTTTGGTGATAAATTTTCGGGTAAAAAATCATTAATAAAAAACATAAGTCAAAGAATTGCATTAAAAGATGAAAAAAAAAATATTATATTAGAAATAGATGATTCAGTATCAAAATTTGGTTTAGTTGATTATACATATTTAAATATTAGAAAAATACAAGAAGAAGATTCTGATTATATAGGAAAAATAGGAGTTTGGATTTTTAGTGAATTAATTGATAAAGAAACAATTGTTACTTTAATTAAACCTGAATATTTATTAAAATCTTGTTTTGTTATTGTTGGTGATTTATCAAAACCTGTTACTTTAAAAGAATCTATTAAGAAATGGCTAAATTTTATTTATTCTACTTTCGGTGAAATTATTTTAAAATTACCATTTGAAACACAAGAAAAATTAAGAAATAATGGTAAGATTTTTTATATTTAATTTTATTATTTATTTATTAGAAAAAAGAAGAGTTCAATTATATGAAGAACCTAAATTTGATAATGAAGGACATTTTATAAAAGAAATTTTATCAGAAGAAGATTTAAATTTGAAATTAGAAACAGATTTAAAAGAAGGTTTATTAAAAACAAATATAGGTATTCCAATAATATTATCAATAACAAAAAGTGATATTGTTAATAAAATAGAAGAAAAAAAAAATTTTGAAGAAAATTCAGATTTTATTTTAAAACATTTACGTCAGATTGCAATTCAATATGGAGGAACAATAATTTATAATTCAATTCAAAATAATATAAATATAACATTATTATATGAATATATATGTAATGTACTTTTTAATTTTGATTTAATTCACAAACCAAATTTAGTTGATAAAGAAGCTTATTTTATTCCAGCTGGATATGATTCATTAGAAAATTTAAAATTATCAGATTCATCAACAAAATATATTGATATGTTATATGAAGATAGAATTACAAATGAAAAATCAAAACCAATTCAAGAAGAAGAAGAAGAAATTAAATGTGAAGATACAAATGTATTTTTAGGTAAATTATTAAATGAAAAAGAAAAAAATCATTCTCATAGAGATAATATGAATAAAAGAAGAAATCCTTCTGATATTAATAATAATTTAATGAATTTAAACAAAAAACCAGAAAATCAAAAACAAACTTCTGATGTTCAAGGTGGATTTAAGAGATTTATGGATAATAAACATGAAGAAAAAAAAGTTACTATTTCAAAACCATCTTCTATTAATAATACTAAAAAAGATACTACTAGTACTACTAATAGTGTAAATAATAATCCTGTTATAAATCATCATACTAAAGAAGGTCATCCAAATGAAAAAGAATTTAAAAGAACTAAAGAAGAAATGCTTAAAAAATTAGGAATTTTGAAAAAAAAATAAAATGTTATTTTGTTATTTATTAAAATTAAATTTTTTAGTTTTTTATATTAAAAAATCCTTTTTATAATTTGGAAAAAAATATTAAAATTATATTTGAAAAAAACTTACACTTATAATTTAAAAAAAATATCATTTATATAATTATTATTAATTATTTCTATTAATTATTTATAATTTAATTATAATTTAATTTATGGTCTCTTTATTTTAATTCCTAAATAATTTTTTTCAGCTTCAATTTTTTTACTTTGGTCATTTTCTTTAATTTCTTTTTGTATTTTAATAAATTCATTTTTATCATAATCTTCAACTTCTTTAATACTACTTGGCATTTGAAAATAATGATCTCCACCATATTTATTTAAAACTTTTTGTAATTCATTATTTTTAAAATTTTGTTGTTTATTTAAAGCATATTTACAATATAATTCTGCTTGAGATGGCATAGCAATATTATTTAATCCTAAATTAGGGTTTTTTCTATTAGCATTTTCAATCATTTTTTCTAATTCAATTAATTTTCCTGCATCACCAGTATTATTAATTGAATTATTAATATTATTTTTTATATTTTGTAAATTATAAAAATTATCTTTATGAAGAGAATAAGTATTTTTCTTATTATAATATTCACTATTTTCAGCTAAAGTTAATAAATATTTTGAAATATCTTCTCCAATTCTTAATGATTTACTTTTACTAATTTTAATTAAAATATCTTTTGGTATATCAGAAAATTTAGAAGGTAAATCCTCTAAATTTTTATTTTTATATTCTTCAAAATATTTTTTAACATCATCTTCAAATTCATTATTATCTTCATTAGCAATTTTCATAATAAATTCTTTAAAAGAATCAGGAATATTATTTTCTTCATCAGAAGATAAATCAACTTCTAAATCTTCATCTTTTAACAATTTTTTTTTTTCACTTTCATTTAAATTATTAAGAATCTTTTCTAAACGTTTTTTTTTTCTTAATTCTTGATATTTTTCAAACTCATAAAATCTTCTTTTTTCCATTTTAGGTTCATAACCATTCCATCTATCTCTTTTTCCTTCAAAATCATATGAAATTTCTTCAATAAATTCATCAGGTTTAAAATTACTATTTGTAAATTTTGCTCCTCTTCTTCTTGGTCTTTCACAACATTCTTTTGTTTTATGTGTTATTGCACCACAATTTTCACATGCACCTTTTCTATATTTATATACTGGTTCTTTTGATAAATATCTTTTTGTTGAGTTTGATATTGGAACTTTTTTATCATTTATTCCTACTTTTTTTTGATGAGTTAAATTTGAACTTTCTGAATTTTGATTTATATACCATGGTGCTTTTACTAAAAATTGAGGCATATGAGAATTTGATTCTATTTGTTCTGGTTCTTTTAAAGGAAGAGGATTTGATGACATTTTTTTTTAATAGGGAATTTTTTTTTTTGTTTTTTTATGTATTTTTTTTTATTTTATTTTTTAAAAATGGAAAATGAATATGAAAATGAATTATTAAATATTAATAATTATAATAATATGAATAGATCATATGAAAATGATAGTAATTTAAATGAATCTAAATATTCATCAAAATCAAATTCAAATAAAAATATTTTAAATAAATACAGTTTTAAAATAATTTTATTAGGTGATTCATCAGTAGGAAAATCATCAATATTTAATAGATTTATTAACAATGAATTTATAGATGATTACAAATGTACAATTGGAGCAGAATTTAAACTTCAATCAATAAATCCAGATAATAACACAGAAGTTGATTTACATATTTGGGATACTGCAGGAGCAGAAAAATTTAAATCAATGACAAAACAATATTATCATGATTCTCATGGAATAATTTTAGTATTTGATGTTAGTCAAAGAGAAACTTTTAATAATTTAGAAAATTGGATTGATGATATTAAAAATAATTCTAATAAAGAAATTAAAGTTATTATTGTTGGAAATAAAATTGATATTGAAAAAAGAGTTGTTTCAAAAAAAGAAGGAATTGATTTTGCTAATAAATACAATTATATTTATATTGAGGCTAGTGCAAAAAATGGAACTAATATTATATTAATTTTTCATAAAATTACTGAAAAAATACTTAGTCGTATTAAAGAAGAAGAAAAAGAAGATAAAGGAATTCCTGATAGACAATCTGTTATGAATATTTCTGATTATTTAAAAGAAAAAAAAAAGCTTATTCAAAAAATTAAAGAAGAAGAAAAAAAAAAAAAATTTAATTGTTGCTAATTTAGTAAAATGAAAAAAAAATGTTTTATCATTTGTTTTAGTGTTTTATATTTACTATAAATAAATAATTAATTAATGTTTTATATAACAGAAAATAATTTTTTATATTTTTCAAAATTATAAAAATAAAATTTACAATTTATTTTTATTTTTCTTTTTAATGAATAAATACCTTCTTTTTATTTTATTAATTTCATATATTTTATGTCAAGAAAAAAAAAATAATGAAAGTGATTTATTATCAGGACTTCCATTTAACTTAACAATACATGAAATGGATAAATTAATGGCATGTTCAACAATATTAAGTTTAAAAACTCAAAAAGATAATGATATAATATTAAAAGTATTAAATAAATTTAATAAATCATTAACCGAAAAAGTAGAAGGGAAAATGTTAACAGAAATGTATGAAAATTGTGTAAATAAAATTGATAATAAAACAATATTAAAATTTTTTAATAATTTTACATATGTTCCAGATTCATATTATTTAGATGAATATGATAAATTATTATTACCTAAATATGATAGTTATAATGAAAAAAGTGATTTTGAATTAACTATTGATCAACAAATTCTTTCTTATAAATTTGAGAAAGTTAAAGAATTATATGAACAAAAAACTTCTAAAGAAAGATTAGAAAATAGTCAACGTATTAGTCTGGGTACTTATGATATTAATAAAATTCCTTTTTATGTCAAAGGAATTATTTTTGTTTTTGTTTTTGGGGTTTTTATTTTTGGAACTCTTTTTTATTTGAAAAAGTTGACTACTAAACCTGAATCTAATAAAAAGAAAAAAAAGAAAAATCAATAATTTTATTTAATAAAATAATAAATCTAAAATAAAATATATATATTATTTATTTTATTAAATGTTCTATATTATAATCGTTCAAATTAAAAATGAAAATGAAAAAAATAAAAGATGATATTAAAAAAAATATGGATCTTTTTGTAAAAGAAAAATATATGAATACTTTTTTTGATATATTAAGAAAAGTAAAAGAAATAATAAAAAATGAGGAAAATAAAAAAATAGAAACTATTTTTAATAGATTTTTTAAAGAGAAAAAAAAAGAAATTCCATTTGAAGATAAAATACAAAATTATTTTATTAAATTAAAAAAATCAATATTTATAAATGCTACATGTTTAAATTATACACTTTCAAATTTAGAAATTTCTTATTTAAAAAGAAAAGCCAAAATAATAAGACAAAAATGTTATATTATTGCAATTCAATATAAAAAGAAAATTGATTATATTATAGAACTTTATATTACATTATGTCAAAAAGAATTAGAGATATTAAAAGAAATTGAAAATGAAAGAATTAAAAGGGAAAAATATGGGAAATATTATAAAAGAAAAACTAAACTTATTAATCAATTAGAAGAAGAGGATGATGAAAAAAAAGAAAAAGTTATTAATTTATTTATTGATAATTTTGATGTTTATGATAATTTATCAAATGTTCGAATTATTCATATTAAAAAAGGAGAATATATTAATGCATATTTATTCCAGAAAAAAGAGGAGAATTATGATAATTATAAATTAAAAATTTTTAAAAAGCCATCTTCAAAATATTTAGAAAAAAAAAATAGAGAAAAAAAAAAAAGTAAAGAAAAAAATATTCAATCTAAAGTTTTTAATCATATATCTAATTTTTTACAATATAAAAAAGATTTGAATAAAGTTTCAATTATTGAAAATGATAATCATATAACAACTCATAATAAAACATTATTTTCTGATAGTTCTATCCATTTTGAAAATAAGAGTTGTGATAAAAATATGATTAGATTAAATAGAACATTCAATCAAAAAAAATTTCAAAAAAAAATAAATTATCCAAAAAGTTTTAAAAGTATTAATAAAAGTAATTTAAAATTATCAAGAGGAAAAATTAATAGTAATAGTTCAAATCATAAATTAATTGAAACATTTCCTAAGGTTATAAATTCATATTGTTCTCAAAATAATATAAAAATAATTCATAGGAGAAATAATCATAGTAATAGTAAAAGTTATTTTTCAAAAACTGATTTATATTATTAAAAAAGTAAAAAATGAAATTTATAATTAATTGTTTGGATATTTGTTTATAATAAAGTATAATATTTGTATTTAAGGTAAAATTTTTTTATTTTTAAAATTTATTTTATTAATTTAATGTTATATATTAATTCCAATAAATAATTAAGATTTTTATAAAATATTTATATATTTTAAAATATTGCTTTATTCTTTTTCCCAAAATTCTTTTTTAACAATAAAAGCTGAAATTGTAGGAATATGCATATCACATAATAAATCAGCATTAATTAAAGCAATTAAAAATTCATCTTTAATTACAATATCTTTATTTTTATCAATTGATTGTAAACTTAAATTAGCATTTATTAAATTATTTTTATTATTTTCTATTCCAAAAACAAAATCTTCAATTTGATTTAAATTTTGTATATAATAATTCCCTTTATCATTTGATAATTGAATACCATTTAAAAATAAAGGTTTATCATAAACATTAGATTTACAAATTTTAAAAGTTGGTAAATATATTCTTTTCATTATTTTTTTTGGTTGTTGATTTAATTTTGTATAAATATTTTGAAAAATTTCACAAATATTATTCTCTTCTGAATCAATTAAATCTTCAAATTTCATATTATTTTTAAATTCATAAATAATAAAAGATAAATTTTCATTTGATGAATGTAATAAATAAAACAAATTATCTGAATAATCATTTTCTATATTTTGATAACTAAAAACTTCAATATCATTATTAGATATTATGTTATATACAAAACCATCAATTGAAGTTCGAATTACAGTTTCAAAAGAAACTTCAACTTTCATTAATGAAGTTCCAATTAAATTTGATTTAATAAAATTATCACTTATTAATGGAGTTAAATTACTTAAATTTTCATTTATAAATTGTTTAATTTCTTCAAAAGTTCCTAATTGATTTTGAATAAATTCATTAGTAATTTTCATCAATTTATTAAATTGAATTTTTTGTAATAAATCAGAAAATGAATTATCTTTTTCATAATTAATTTCATAATCTTCCATAGAAGACATTTCAGAAATAATAGAAATTATACCAAAATCATTTAATTCATTATTATTATTTATTATTTTATTATTATTCATATTATTATTATTTGAATTTAAAGAAATAATTGAAGCAGATTTTAATTCTAAAATATATTTTGGAGATGGAATTAAAGAAAAATCAATAGTTTTATTTGGATTTTGATATTTATATTTTATTTTTCTATGAATACCATCATTTTCCATATTCACCCATTTAAATTTTGCATCTTCTTTTAAAGACTTTTCTATATCTTTAATTAAGTAAAATTGATCATTTTTAATTCCATAATATAATTCAATTCTAATTTCGTCATAATCTAAATTTTCAGTTAAATATTTTAATATATCTTTTAATATATTAGATAAAATATCATTTGATAAACAACATATTAAAAGTAAATTGATGCTTTTTGAAATTTGAGCTAAAGGATCAAATGATATTATACTTAATCCTTCAATTATTCCTTTTTTATTTTTAAATAAAATTAATTTAGGATAAATTCCAGATATATATTTTGTTATATTATCTTCTATATTAAATGCTATTTTTTGATCTTCTGGTATTTTTAATAAGAAAGTTGTAAATATTTTATTTAATTCTATTATATTTCCTGAATAAGGTTGAATATAAAAATTATATCCTTCTTTAATTTCTAAATTATCTAAATTTATTGATTCTATTATTTCTGAGTTATTATTTATTTTTTTTTCTTTTTTTATTTCTTTAGTTTCGTCATTTTCATTTTCTTCATTTGAATATTTTTCATCACTTCTATCAAATTCTGAGTTATTGTCTTCATTATTATTTTCTTTTGGTATTATTGTATTTTTTATTTCATTTTCTTTTTCATTATGTTCTGTTATTTGTTTATCAATTACAATATTATTTTCTTCATTTTGTTCATCTTTATCTTCAATAATATCATTTTTTTTTATATTATCTTTACTTGTTTCACTCTCATTTAACATTAAATCCATTTTATTTAATAAGTCTTTTATATTATTATCTTTTTTTTCTTCGTTATTTTTTTTTTCTATATTATCTTTGTTTTCTTCTTTTATAATTTGTTCTTCAATAATTTCATCTATTTCATTTAATTCATTTTTTTTTTCTTTTTTTTCTTTTTTTTTTTTTTTTTTTTTTTTTTTTTTT
>JAEEGK010006907.1_pt1 | contig 27174 bp, 22 predicted proteins | sample 8958771 | NCBI WGS metagenome assembly JAEEGK01 (sample SAMN16246547, study PRJNA631951) | gut metagenome | biome: gut microbiome; feature: rumen; material: SC-attached | host: Bos | place: Iran: Karaj | collected 2018-10 | reverse complement strand
TGCGTGCAGAACAAGATCGTCACCGAGAAGAGAACCCTCGAAAAGGGTAAGATTTATGGATTCACCATGACCATTTAGCTTTTTCTCCCGGCACTTCGCACATCGGTGTTTTTTATTGATGAAAATGCGTATCTTCATCCGTTTTTAGTGAAAAGCCTTATGGACAATAAACCGTAAACTTCAGTACGAACCTCCGGTACAGGAAGTCATTGAAGTGAAAATTCATAGACGCTTGATAGTCCAGGATGACTGCTTTGGTTATGGCGCTCACTGGTTCCTTGGGGGAGATGATTTTGTTGAACTTGTCCCGGGCTATTTCATATTTGCGATAGGATTTGGGTGTCAGGTCTTTCCCCACCCGCTTTGATAGGATGCGCATATAGTCATTGAAGAGGTTCTCAATGGTATAGATGAGGTATCCTCCTGTCTGGAAATAGGTTTTGAGCGCATCTGAAGTCAGGGGCCTACCTTCCATCAGGAAAGTGGTGGGAATCTGATTCAGCCTGGCTCTAACACCATCCAGATACTCTATCAAGTCTGTCCTTTTCTTGCCCTTGACCTGTGCTTTGAATGCAGCGGGGTATTCTTTCCTTGGTAGTTGAATAAAACACCTCCGTGTATTCAGGATAATGACCAGTTCAATAGGTGCTAGTCCATCTTTGTTTTTCTTGCTCTCACGGCAATAGAATGAGACATTTGCTGTACTTCTAGACATAATTTGTGACCAGTTTTATTTGCTGAATACACTGGTCGCATATATGTTCACAAATCTAGACTGTTTTTGGATAGTTTAGCCTTGTTCTGTGCTTGGTAGATCGTTCCCAAATCCTCTCCACCAATCCCCACTGATCGGTACCCCATAAAATAAAAAAGACCATCACAGAGTATTGTGACGGGTATATAGAGAGTTTAGTCTGTTTGGTTGATCGTAGTCAAACCAAGACTTATGTATGTGTTGTGCCTTTGTTTGGAAGGGCTCCTGTAGCGGGAGTGGGTCACGATCCCACGACCTCCGGATTATGAATCCGACGCTCTAACCAGCTGAGCTACCCCGCCAAACTTGTTGAGATAGAAGGACTCGAACCCTCACTGACAGAGCCAGAATCTGTAGTGCTACCATTACACCATATCTCAATATCCCCAAAACGGGACTGCAAATGTACGACTTTTTTCCGAATCCGCAAGTAATTATCGAAAAAAATGTGTAACTTGCGGAGAATGTACTAGCCAATAATGTTCCGGACCCTTCTCAAACAGGTAAAGCAGTATAAGGCGGCGGCACTCTTGACGCCGCTTTGGACTACACTGGAAGTGGTGATGGGAGTACTTATCCCCTATGCCACCGCTTCCATCATCGACAAGGGTATCGGCGCCGGTTCCCTGCCGGACGTATACAAGTACGGCGGCATCATGCTGGGATTGGCCGTGCTCAGCCTCATCTTCGGCATCCTGGCAGGACGCTTTGCCGCTTACAGCAGCACCGGCCTGGCCGCCAACCTCCGGCTGGCCATGTACCAGAATATCCAGCGCTTCTCCTTCTCGGATATTGACAAGTACTCCACCGCAGGCCTTGTAACCCGCATGACCACAGACGTTTCCAGTATCCAGAGCGCCTTCCAGATGCTGCTGCGCGTCACCTTCCGCGCACCGCTGAACCTGGTATCGGCCCTGGCCATGTGCTTTGTGATCCATCCCCGGCTAAGCATCATCTTCCTGGCCGCCATGCTGGTACTGGGTACCTTCCTCAGCTGGCTCATCCTGCGGGCCGCGCGCCTGTTCAAGGAGATCCTCAAGAAGGTGGACGCCCTAAACGGCGTGGTGCAGGAGAACGTATCGGCCATCCGCGTGGTGAAGGCCTTCGTGCGCGAAGACCACGAGATGTCCAAGTTCGACAAAGCCGCCCTGGGGCTCTACACCATGAATATCAAGGCCGAAACCCTCATGGCGCTCAACGGCCCGGTGATGAACCTCATCGTGAACGCCTGCATCATCGCCCTCAGCTGGTGGGGTGCACGTTTCATTGTGGAAGGCTCGCTCACAACCGGCCAGCTCACCTCCCTGTTCAGCTACATCATGACGGTCCTGAGTTCGCTCATGATGCTGTCCATGATCATCGTGCAGCTTACCCAGAGCGCCGCCAGCGGCGCCCGCATAGCAGAAGTGATAGACGAGGTTCCGGACATGGACAATCCGGACAAGCCGCTCACCCAGGTGGCCGACGGAGGCATCCGCTTCAACCACGTATACTTCACCTATAAGGAAGGCGGCGACTATGCGCTGGAGGACATAGACCTGGAAATCAAGCCCGGAGAGACGGTGGGCCTCATTGGCGGCACCGGCAGCGGCAAATCCTCGCTGGTGAATCTTATCCCCCGCCTGTACGATGTTTCCCGGGGCTCCGTGGAAGTGGGCGGGGCCGATGTCCGCCGCTACGACATGCGCTCCCTCCGCAACAAGGTGGCCATGGTGCTGCAGCAAAGTACCCTCTTCAGCGGAAGCATCCTGGAAAACCTCCGCTGGGGCAATCCGGACGCCACCCGGGAGGAATGCGAGCAGGCCTGCCGCCTGGCTGCGGCCGATGAGTTCATCCAAAGCTTCCCGGACGGCTACGACACCCATATAGAGCAGGGCGGCACCAATGTTTCCGGCGGCCAGCGGCAGCGCCTGTGCATCGCCCGGGCCCTCCTGAAGAATCCCAAGGTACTCATCCTGGACGACTCCACATCGGCCGTGGACACCGCCACGGACGCCGCCATCCGGGAAACCTTCCGCACGCGCCTCAAAGGCACCACCAAGATCATCATCTCGCAGCGCATCCTCTCCATCAAGGACGCAGACCGCATCATCGTTATGGACAGCGGCCGGGTGGACGGCTTTGACACGCACGAGAACCTCTTGAAAACCAACGCCATCTACCGGGAGATCCACGAGATGCAGTCTTCCGGCGGAGAGGCCGATTTTGACCAGAAAACCAACAGCTGACCATGCCACCCGGATTCAATATGCGCGGCCCTGCGGGAGCCGACCGAGGTCCCCGGGCGGGGGCCCACCTCAAGGACCTGAAGAAAGACTCCACGGTGTGGCGCCTGTTCAAGTACGTATTCCGCCATTACAAGGTGAATATCGGCATTGTCCTGGTGTGCATCGTGGTTTCCTCGCTGGCGTCGCTGGCCTCCTCCCTCTTTACCCGCACGCTCATCGACGATTATATCACCCCCCTCACAGGTGCCCTGAGCCCGGACTACGGTCCCCTGGCGGTGGCCCTTCTCAAACTGGCGGGCGTGCTGCTGGCGGGCATCGTTGCCGGATATGCCCAGAGCCTCATCATGATCCATGTGGGGCAGGGTACGCTCCTGAGCCTCCGGAAAGACCTCTTCTCCCACATGGAAAAACTGCCGCTCAGGTACTTCGACAGCCATTCCCACGGAGATATCATGTCTGTCTATACCAACGACGTGGACACCCTCCGGCAGGTGGTGGGGAGCAGCGTTCCCAACCTGTTCAAGTCCCTGGTCACCATCCTGGCCACCTTCGTGAGCATGCTGGTGCTCAGCCTGCCCCTCACGCTGGTCTCCGTATTTATGGCCTGGCTTATGTACCGGGTAACCACCAGCCTGGGCAAACTCTCCAAAAAATACTTTGTGGAGCGGCAGCAAAACCTGGGCAAGGTGAATGGCTTCATTGAAGAGATGGTCTCCGGCCAGAAGGTGGTGAAGGTCTACTGCCACGAGGACGAGGCGGTGAAAGAGTTTGAGAGACTGAACGAAAAACTGCGCTCCAGCGTGTACAACGCCAACAAGATAGGCAATATCATCATGCCCATCAACTCCAACATCGGCAACTTCGCCTATGTACTGCTGGCGCTGGTGGGTGCGGTGATCGCCCTGGGCTACACGCCCACGGCCGGCATCTCCCCCCTGGCGGGATTCGCCGGAGCCGTGGCGCCCTGGTTCCTGCGGGGACTGGACGGAGCCGCCCTCACCCTGGGTACGCTGGTCTCCTTCCTCACCCTGCAGCGCAACTTCACCCGGCCCGTATCCTCCATCTCCAACGAAATCAATTCCATAGTGATGGCCGCCGCGGGCACGGACCGCCTGTATGCCCTGCTGGACGAAGAGCCGGAACCGGACCATGGGCAGGAAGAGCTCAAAGACATCCGGGGAGAAATCTCCCTCAAGGATGTGGACTTTGGCTATGTCCCTGAAAAACAGGTGCTTTACGACATTACCCTCACCGCCTATCCCGGCCAGAAGATTGCCTTCGTGGGCGGGACGGGCGCCGGAAAGACCACCATCACCAACCTCATAAACCGCTTCTACGAAACCCAGGACGGCAGCATCACCTTTGACGGACTCAACATCAAGGACATCCGGAAGGACTCCCTTCGCCACAGCCTGGGCATGGTGCTGCAGGAGACGCACCTCTTTGGCGGGACCGTGATGGAGAACATCCGCTACGGGCGCCTGGACGCCACGGACCAGGAGTGCCGGGAGGCCGCCCAGCTCGCCTGTGCGCACGATTTCATCCGCCGCATGCCCAAGGGCTACGACACCGTGTTATCGGCCGACGGAGGCAACCTTTCCCAGGGCGAACGGCAGCTGCTCTCCATCGCCCGCGCCGCCGTGGCCAATCCGCCGGTGCTCATCCTGGACGAGGCCACCTCCTCCATCGACACCCGCACGGAACGCCTCATCCAGAAGGGCATGGATTCGCTCATGAAGGGCCGCACCACCTTTGTCATCGCCCACCGCCTCTCCACGGTGCAGAATGCCGACTATATCATGGTGCTGGACCACGGCCGCATCATCGAGCGGGGCAAGCACCAGGAGCTGCTGGAGCTCAAGGGCAAATATTATCAGTTGTATACCGGAAACCAAATTGTCTGATATGGAGTATCGGGAGATTATCAACCTGATCCACCGGGAAGTGAAACCGGCGCTGGGCTGCACGGAACCCATTGCAGTGGCGCTGGCGGTAGCGAAGGCGGTGGAAATCATTATGGAAAACTGTCCCTGCGGAGAGGACTGGAGACTCCGGGCCGACTACCGCATTGACGTAGCCGTAAGCGGCAACATCCTGAAGAACGGCATGGGGGTGGGCATCCCCGGAACTGGCATGGTGGGCCTTCCCGTGGCCGCTGCGCTGGGCGCCGTCTGCGGGTGCTCCGCCCAGGGCCTGGAAGTGCTCTCCGGACTGTCCCCGTCGGCCGTAGAACGCGCCAAGGCCCTGGTGGCCGATAAGAAAGTGACCATCTCCGTGGCACCCACGGACCGCCTCCTGTACGTGAAGGCCACCGTGTCGGTGGAAGGCGGGGCCCGCGCCAGCGCCGAGGTGGATCCGCATGCCTACGCCATCATCGAGGACGACCACGACAAGATTGTGGAAACCAGCTTTGCCGACAGGATCCTCATGAGTTCGGAGTCCGGCGCCGCCGCGGCCGAACACGTTTCCGACGCCTACGACCTCACCGTGAAGGACATCTGCGAATTTGCCTCATCGGCCGATTATAAGGACATCGAATTCATCCTGGACGACAGGAAGCTGAACCTGGCCCTGGCCATCGAGGGCCTGCACGGGGATTTCGGCCTCAACGTGGGGCGCACCATCCGGGAAAACCAGAAAGAGGTGTTCGGGGAAGACTTCATGAGTTACGCCATGGGGCTTACGGCCGCCGCGTCGGACGCCCGCATGGCGGGAAGCACCCTCCCGGCCCTTTCCAACAGCGGCAGCGGCAACCAGGGCATTACGGTGAGCATGCCCGTCATCGCCTATTCCCTCAAGTACGGGGTGGACGACGAGCGGCTGGCCCGGGCGCTCATCCTGAGCAACCTGGTGGCCATCCACATCAAGCATTACCTGGGCAAATTATCGGCCCTGTGCGGCTGCGTGGTGGCCTCCACCGGCAGCGCCTGCGGCATCGTGTACCTCCAGGGCGGCGGGTACAGGGAAATCTGCGCCGCCATCAAGAACATGGCGGGGAACATCACCGGCATGGTGTGCGACGGAGCCAAGGTGGGCTGCGCCATGAAAGTGGCTTCCGGCGTCTCCTGCGCGGTGCAATCGGCCGTTCTGGCGCTTCGCGGCACCTGCATTCCCTCCACCGACGGCATCATCGACGACGACGTGGAGAAGACCATCCGGAACATAGGCGCCATCGGCTCCGCGGGCATGAAGGTCACGGATAAGATGATACTGGATATCATGCTGTGTAAGTAAAACGATTTATCTTTTTCCTTGCATTCGTTAAAAAATGTGATTAACTTAGGGGTGTTAATTAAAAACCACATCTTATGAACGAAGAGAATCCCAACAATCCCATGGACCTTAACGGTGATGGTAAAGTATCGTTTGCAGAAAAGCTCCAATATGCAGCGGACAAAGCCGGTGAGAAACTGAACGAGGCGGCCGACAAGGCCAAGGCCGGCGCCAAGGAACTGTATGAAAAGGCCTCCCCCAAGGTGAAGGAAGTGTGCGCGGAAATGAAAGAAAACGCCACGGAATTCGCCGGAAAGGCCAAAGAAAAGCTGGATGAGATGTCGGAAGACATCTCGGATGCCGCCGAAAGGGCCAAGGCCAAATTCCAGAAGAAAAAGGAAGAAGAATAGTTTTCTTTATATAAACACTCAAACTGTTTAATCAATGAAAAAAGCCCTCTTTACCGGACTGTGCGCACTCCTTCTGTGCGCCGTTCCTTCCTGGGCCCAGTGGGGCCCCCGTACCATCCCTGAGCCCACAGACGGCCTCAAGGATGCGTACAAGGATTACTTCAAGATTGGCGTAGCCGTGAATAACCGCAACGTCACGGACGCCGATCAGATCAAGCTCATCCTCCGTGAGTTCAACAGCATCACGGCAGAGAACGCCATGAAACCTCAGCCCACCGAACCCAAGAAGGGTGAGTTCAACTGGGAAGACGCAGACCGCATTGCCAACTTCTGCCGTGAGCACGGCATCAAGATGCGCGGTCACACCCTCATGTGGCACAGCCAGATCGGCACCTGGATGTATCAGGACGAAAAAGGCAACCTCCTCCCCAAGGAAGAGTTCTATGCCAATATGAAACATCACATCCAGGCCATCGTGAACCGCTACAAGGACGTGGTTTACTGCTGGGACGTGGTGAACGAGGCAGTGGCCGACAGCCCGGTGTATCCCGGCCGTCCGGAACTGCGCAATTCCCCCATGTACCAGATTGCCGGTGAGGAATTCATCTACAAGGCCTTCGAGTATGCCCATGAGGCGGATCCCAATGCCCTGCTTTACTACAACGACTACAACGATGCCGAGCCCGCCAAGAGCCAGCGCATCTACAATCTGGTAAAGCGCATGAAGGACGCCGGCGTACCCGTTGACGGTATCGGCATGCAGGCCCACTACAACGTTTACGGTCCTTCCATGAAGGAAGTGGACGACGCCATCAACCTCTATTCCACCGTTGTGAAGCACATCCACCTCACGGAGCTGGATATCCGCATCAACGAGGACATGGGCGGCGGCCTCCGTTTCAACCAGGGCCAGGCCACCGTGTCCGACTGGGAGCGCACCCTCCAGCAGGACCAGTATGTGAACCTGTTCAAGGTGCTCCGCAAGCATAAGGATGTGATTGACTGCGTTACCTTCTGGAATGTTTCCGACAAGGATTCCTGGCTGGGCGTACGCAACTACCCGCTGCTGTTCGACGAGAACTACAAACCCAAGCAGGCCTATCTGGCCGTCAAGGGCTTCGATCCCAAGATGGACGACGCCGTTATCCTGGAAGACTTCAAACCTTCCGAGCTCAACCAGCCCGGCCAGGAGTACCCGATGGTGAACTCCCAGGGCTATGCCCGCTTCAAAGTGAACGCCCCCAAGGCCACTTCCGTGATTGTGAGCCTGGGTCTGGGCGGTTCCGGCGGCACCGTGCTCCACAAGGCCGAAGACGGCTCCTGGATGGGCACCACCTCCGGTCCCATGGACGAGGGCTTCCACTACTATCATCTGACCATTGACGGTGGTGTGGTGAACGACCCCGGCACCAACAACTACTACGGTTCCACCCGTTGGGAGAGCGGTATTGAAATCCCCGCACACGATGCCGATTTCTATGCCATGAAGAATGTCCCCCACGGCAAGGTACAGCAGGTCCTGTTCTGGTCCAACAGCACCAACCAGGTGCGTGTCGCATGGGTTTACACTCCCGCCGAATACGACAAGACCAAGAAGAAATATCCGGTGCTCTATCTGCAGCACGGTTGGGGTGAGAACGAGTATGCCTGGTGGAACCAGGGCCATGCCAACCTCATCATGGACAACCTTATCGCCGACAAGAAGATTGAACCGTTCATCATTGTGATGACCTACGGCATGACCAACGAGGGCTTCCGTCCCGGCCAGATGCCTGCCGCCCGTCCCGCTGCCGCTCCCGGCGCAGGGGCACGTCCCGCAGGTCCTGGCGCCCCCGGTGCAGCTCCCGCTCCCGGTGGAGCCCCCCAGGCCCGTCCCGCACGTCCTGCCGGTGGCATGGGCATGATGATGAACAATGGCTTCGAGGCCGTTCTCTGCGACGAACTGGTTCCTTACATCGACGCCAACTTCCGCACCATCGCCAAGAAGGAAAGCCGCGCTATGGCCGGCCTGTCCATGGGCGGTATGGAAACCCACACCATCACCCTGGCCCGTCCGGAGATGTTCGGCTGGTATGGCCTCCTGAGCGGCGGCACCTATTCCCCGGAAGAAGTGCAGGGTACCGGCGTAAAGGGTATCTTCATCGGCTGCGGCAGCAAGGAAGGTCCGGACCAGATCCGCGCCGCTGCCCAGAAACTGCAGGAAGCCGGCTTCAACGCCAAGGGTTATGTATCCGAGGGCACTGCCCACGAATTCCTCACCTGGCGCCGCTGCCTGTATGAAATGGCTCCGATGCTCTTCAAGAAGTAGCTGACAATCAGCGTTATACGCAAATACCCTGCTGCACTTTTACAGCAGGGTTTTTTTATAATATACTCTGGCTCAGCTTGTTAGACTGTGCTTAACGGCGGGGGCGGAAGCCGCGCTGCTGGATCTGGGCGTTGGGGTCGATGGTCTTGGCGATGATTTCGGCCATCTTGCGGGCACCGGCCTGGGTGGGGTGGATACCGTCGTCGAAGACCAGGTTCTCCTGTCCCTCGAAGGCGGTGTGCAGGTCTATGATGCCCTCCAGCTTGTTCTTCTCCACGGCTTTTTCCAGCAGGGGGATGATTTCCCCGGCAATCACTTCCTCGCTGATGTCCCAGCTGGGCTTGAAGGCCGGGATGGGAGTGCAGATGAAGATCTTCGGCCGGGACGGGAGGGCCTTCAGGGCATCGATCATCTGCTGGAGGTCCTTCTCAAAATCGGCCTTGTGCACCCAGTTGTACGGCTTGGAGTCGTTGGTGCCCAGTTTGATGACCACCACATTGGGGTTGAAGGCCAGGGCATCTTCCCAGGCCAGTTCCTTCATGATGGGGAAGTCGCCCTTGTTCAGGAGGGTGCGGGCGCTGACGCCGTAGTTCTTGACCCAGTAGCCCTCTCCCAGCATCCTCTGCATCTGGCCGGGGTAGCCGTTGGTGTCGCTGAGGTCTATGAGATAGCCGTCCGTAATACTGTCGCCGATGCAGGCCACCCGCACGGCGTCCTGCCTGGGGGCGGGCAGGTTGTCCAGCCAGGCCGATAGATCGGCCACCATCTGGTCGTGATATGCGAAGAAGGGCATATAGCCGTAGCCGTGGCCGCCGGTGGGGTAAATGTGTATGGAACAGTTGTTTCCGGCGTTGCGCATGGCCGTGTAGTAGGCAATGGCGTTGGGCACCGGAGGGACCAGGTTGTCGTCGCTGGAAAGCAGGAGGATGGCGGGCGGGGTGAGGTGGGAGCGCACCTGCAGTTCATTGCTGTAAAGCCGCACCAGTTCCGGGTCCTTCTGCCCTTCTTCTCCCAGCAGGCCGTCCAGGGAACCTTGGTGCGTGCCGCGGCCCATGGTGATCACGGGATAGAACAGGATCTGGAAATTGGGCCGGAGTGCATACGGGGTATGCGTGGCTATGGTGGAGGCCAGGTGACCGCCGGCCGATGAGCCCATGATGCCGATATCGTCCGGATTCAGCTTCCACACGGCGGCGCTGTCCCGGAGCATGCGCATGGCGCTCTCCACGTCCGAAATGGGCAGGGTCCTGTCCCCGTGGGGGATGCGGTAGTTCACCATGGCGAAGGCGATTCCCTTAGCGTTGAAGAACTCACTCCAGGCGCCACATTCATGCGTGTTGGAAAGCACGGCGTATCCACCGCCGGGGCAACCTACCACGGCCCTCCCGGTGGGCTGTTCCGGAAGCCAGACAACCAGCTGTGCAGCTCCGTCGGGGGTTAAGGGAAGGGTGAATTCCCGCGCGGTCTGGGCGCTCAGGGCCGTACAAACAACCGCCATAAGTAGAGAGAAGAAGAACTTTTTCATATCTACAATCCATTAAGCACTACAAATATAAAAAGAAATTCACTATATTTGTTGAAATATAAAGTATCAGAATATGAAGAGAGTTCTGGGCATACTGCTAGCCACATTCTTTGCCCTCAGCCTTTGGGCTTCGGAAGGAGCCGCACCCAAATATGTGTTTTACTTCATAGGGGACGGCATGGGCGTGAACCAGGTCTTTGGCGCAGCCGAATACAATGAAGCCACCGGTTACGGTCCGGCGGTAATCAACTTCTCCCAGTTCCCGGTCCGGGGTTTCGTGACCACCGTATCCACCAGTTCCCTGGTAACGGATTCCGCGGCGGCCGGAACGGCCCTGGCCACCGGCGTAAAGACGTACAACAGCGCCATCGGCCTTAACCGGGACGAACAGCCGGTGTCCAACCTTTCGGAATGGGCCAAGGCCGCGGGCTTCGGCACCGGCGTTGCCACCACCGTGGGCATCAACCATGCCACGCCGGCCAGCTTCATCGCCCACACCCGCGTGCGGGGCAATTACGAAGACATCGCCATCCAGTACATGACGGCCCCCGTGGACTTTGCCGCGGGCGGCGGATTCATCACGGAAAAGAATTCCGGACACAGTCCCGCCTACTTTGAGGACATGGCCCGCAACGCGGGCATCGCCGTCCTCCACGGTCCGCAGCAGTTCAAGGATATCGCCAGCCGCAGCGGCCGCGTCCTGTGCCTCAGCGGAAAAGCGCAGAACAGCCTTCCGTACGCCATCGACCGCCGGGAAGACGACACCACCCTCAGCGATTTTGTATCGGCCGGCATCAGCTATCTGTGGGCCCATTATGCCGACAAGGGCTTCTTCTTCATGGTGGAAGGCGGAAAGATTGACAACGGCGGCCACGCCAACGACGCGGCGGCCTGCTTCCAGGAACTCAACGATTTTGCCAGCGCCATAGACCTGGCCCTGGACTTCTACGAGCAGCATCCGGAGGAGACCCTCATCCTTGTGACGGCCGACCACGAGACCGGCGGCCTCATGCTGGGTTCCGGCCAGTACGAGATGCATCCGGAGCGCCTGGCAGGGCAGCACATGTCCATGGACGCGCTCACGGCCCTCTTCCGCAAAACCTTCCTCCCGGAAAACGAGGCGGACTATGTAACCCCTTCCTGGGAGCAGGTAAAGGCTTTCTTCCGGGAGCACCTGGGCCTGTGGGACAGCGTGGAAGTAGACGAAAAGGCCGATGAGGCCCTGCAGGAAGTCTATCACTCCATCTTCGGCCTGGAAGGCAACAGGAACAGCAGCGTGGAAAACCTGTATTCCTCCAATTCCAAGATGGTCACCGCCGCCGTGGGATACCTTAACAAGGCGGCCGGTTTCGGCTGGAGCTTCGGCTCCCATTCCGGCTCCCCGGTGGGCCTGTACGTAACGGGCTGCGGGGCAGAGGCCTTCGTGACCGTCAAAGACAACGCCCAGATCGCCCCCACCATTGCCAGACTGGCAGGATATAAAAGATAACAGGCTATGAAAAAGTTCCTTCTCATTTTGGTGCTCTCCCTCCTTGGCGGCATGGCGGCCAACGCCCAAACCGTGTATTCCTGCAAGTACAAGAGCGATGCAGACGTAAAAGTGTATGTGACGGAGTATAAATCGGACGCAGACCTGGTGGTGTACAAGTGCAGCTACAAAAGCGACGCCCAGGGCAACAAGGGCCTGTGGTACTTTGTGGACTATAAGTCCGACGCCAAGAAGAAAATCTACTTTGTAGACTATAAGAGCGACGCCGATATTGTTATCTATTTCACCACGTACAAATCGGACGCCGGTTGGAAGAACAGGAGCAAACTGTACAAAATGGAATAACCAACTATGAGAACCTTTCCGTTATTGATATCCATCGCCCTGCTGGCTTCCTGCGTCCAGACCTACGACCTGCAGGAAACCGTCACCGCACCCGAACAGCGGAAACTGGGCTTTGACATTTCCGTAACCCGGGACGGGGAAAAGGTAAATCCGGGACGCATCGCCACCCGTTCCGCCATCAGCGACAACACCATGGTGGATGCATCGGCCATTACCGCAACCATGGATATCAACCGGCCTTTCTCCCTAGTTGGCATAGAGAAGGATTCCCGGTCGGTCCTCATTGACAACGCGCCCGTATACAGCAGTTCCACGGGCAGCTATTCCCTGTACCTGGACAACGAAATCCTCAACATACCCTCCAAGGTACTGCTAAGCGCATACTATCCCCACGTGGCAGACCTCCATTACGGGGAGGACCACTACTCCATTCCCTTCAACGCAGCGGAGACGGAGGCCGGTCCGCTGGTTTCCAAGACGGTGGAACGCAGCATCCACGAACTCAACATGCTTCCCCTGGAATTCGGGCACATCACCAACGACATAGGCTTCAAGATCTGCGACGTTACGCCCCGGGAAGAGCTGCAGGGACTTATCCATCTGCGCAAGGTCACCGCATACCATATAGCCTCCGCAGGCGTGTATCTAAACGACCTCCTGCTAAGCCGCGGCAACTGGAGCTACCAGGGCTATTACCGCAACGTGGTGGTGTTCGAGGGAGACTCTCCTGTGGAGGTGGGCATGTCCAACGAGAAGTTCGTGGGGCACAGCACCCTGGTGGACCGCATGGCGGAGAGCAGCCGTTTCTATGCCATTCCGGACGAGATTGCAGTGGGCCGCCAATACGTGGAAGTGGAGTTTGATGTGGACGGCTTCCACATCGGGAGCGAGTATTACAAGCCCCTGCCCGGACAGGTGTATAAATACATGCTCTACGGCCTTCTCCCCAATAACGTGATGGTGCCGGGCAAGCAGTACACCTTCCATATCGGCCTGGACCTCAGTTCCATCTACAAAGAGATCACCTTCACCGCGTCCATCGGGGATTGGGAAACCAAGATATATGAGAACAACGACGACTTTTAGCCGGATTGCCGCACTATGAAAAAAAGCCTTATCCTGATATTGCTTCTGGCCTGGACAGGGATCTCCTCTGCCCAGAACAATCCGTACGAAATTGACGACGAATGTTACGAATACTACAGCCAGGCCGACCTGCTGGTGGGCAAGGCGGAATTCAAGGACGTCAACGAGCAGCTGCTGGCCACTGCCAAGGCCAAGGGGGATACCAAGGCGGAGACTCTCTATTACGTAGAGGTCCTCAAGGACCTGATCGCGAATAAGAGTTCGCGGGAAAATGACAAGGCCGTTGACGAGGCCCATGAGACCCTGAAGGAGGTTGCCCGCAAGTATGGATTCTCGCAATACTTCTATTTCTCCTATCAGATTACGCAGAATTATTACCACAACAGCGGTCGGAAAAACCGTGCCCTGCAGCTGCTGAAGGAGATGCAGGAGCACGCCCTGAAAGAGAACAGCGCCTACGGACTCTGGGGCAGCGTGCGCTATCTGGCGTCCCTGTACATCGCCCAGAACGACTATATGAGCGCCAAGCCCTATCTGCTCAAGGCCGTCAAGGTGTACAAAGAGACGGATGACCCCACCGTGAAAAGGCAATCGCCCACACGCGTGTACTGCGACCTGGCCGATACCTATCCCATCGGCTCGGATTCCGTGCGCATCAACGTGGAAAAGGGCATGCAGGGAGCCAAAGTGCACCTGGACTCCGTGCGTTGCTGGTACTACCAGGCCCGCCTGGCTGCCCTGGACGGGGACATACCCCGATACCGGCAGCTGAGGGACAGACTCCTCTCCGATCCGCAACTGTACCAGGTGAACAAGAAGGCAGAAACCTATTTCTCACTTATAGACGCCGTATTTGACGGTACCATCATCCAGCGGGAAAGGGAGATTGTGGAATTGGGTTCCATCCGGGAAATGAAGGTGGTAGCCAACCTGTGCGAAATCCAGGATCCCGAAGAATTTCCGGAATACAAAGACTTTGCTTTCAATCTGGAAAAAAAACTGGTGCGGCGCCTCGAAAACGCCATCGCCACTACCACCCATTCAAACTTGACGGAGCTGGATGTCTCCATGGGAAAGGCTGCCCTCAGCGCCGACCTGCAAGAGAAAGAGCACACGATCACCCAGATTTCACACTGGCTCCTCATCCTGCTGTCCGTCCTGTTTGCCGTTTCGGCCATCTTCTTCCTCACCCACCTCCACAACCTGAAGAGGCGTCAGAAGATAGACCAGCTCCATATCCAGGAACTGCAGGAGGCCAACGAAAAGGTGCGGCTGGCCGACGCGGCCAAAACCCGCTTCGTGCAGAACATGAGCCACGAGGTACGCACCCCGCTTAACGCCATCGTGGGCTTCTCCCAGCTGCTGTCCCTGCCGGACGGCACCCTGGAGCCCGAGGAGAAGGAGGAATTCGCCAGCCATATTGTGAACAACACCGAGATGCTCACCATGCTGCTGGACGATATCCTGAATATTAGCGCCATGGATAACGGCAGCTACCGGATTGTCTATAGCAGCGGAGAGATGCATTTCATGGCCAATGAAGCCCTTTCCAGCACCGAACACCGGCTCCAGCCGGGCGTGAAGATGTACTATGCGCCGGAGAGTGAAGAGCCGTTCACCTTCACCACGGATCCCCGGCGCGTCCAGCAAATCCTCATCAACATCCTCACCAATGCCTGCAAGCATACCACGGAGGGAGAGATCCGGCTCACCAGTTCACTTAAAGAGAACCCCGGCTATGTAACCTACGCCGTAACGGACACCGGCCCCGGCGTTGCGCCCGAAGCCGCGGAGAAAATCTTCGAACGCTTCACCAAGCTGAACGATTTCGTCCAGGGAAGCGGCCTGGGCCTTAGCATCTGCCGGGACATCTCCGCACGGATGGGCGCCAAGGTATTCCTGGACACCAGCCACACCGCCAAAGGAGCCCGCTTTGTGTTCATGGTCCCCGTTGACCCCCCAGCAAATAACGAATAACACTCAAAAGCTATGATACCTTTTTACGCACAACAGTACGACTTTTCCAAGTACAACGTTCTGGCAGTGGACGACATCCCCCTGAATCTGGTGCTGGTTCAGAAGATGCTGTCCCGCTTCAATTTCAAGATGCGCACGGCGGCCAACGGACAGCTGGCCCTGGATGCGGTTGCCGAACAGAAACCGGACCTGATCCTGCTGGATCTGATGATGCCCGGCATCGACGGGTTTGAGGTAATCCGCCGCCTCCGGGCAAATCCGGAGACTGCCGATATCCAGATTGTAATCCTGTCGGCCCTTAACTCCAACGAAGACGTGGTGAAGGGTTTCAATGTGGGAGCCAACGACTTTATCATGAAGCCCATCATCATGGAGAAACTGCTCACCTGCGTGGTGAACCAGATGTCCATCGTAGAAGCCCGATCCAAGTAATGCTGCGCCGGCTGTTTCTGTGTCTTACGGCTCTGCTTCTGTGCCTGGGAGCCCGGGCGCAGATTGTGAACCGTCTGCATGTGGACCAGGAGACCTTCCTGCGTTATGCGCACGGCCGGATGCAGGAGTTCAACCCGGAGAACCTGGTGCTGGCCGATTCCCTCTATCAGGCGGGCGTCCAGCAGAACAACTTCCGCTACAAGTGCCTGGGTCTTTCCCTGGAAATGCCCGTCCGCTTCTATCTGGGCGAGTATGGGCGGATGGACTCCACGGTGGTGGAAATCAAGGAACTGCTCTCCGAGCGAAAAGACCTGCGGGAGTTCTACTTCTCCACCTTGCACGAGTACTGCGAATTCCTCATCCAAACCGACCGCGTTTCGGAAGCGGTGCTGGAGGCTCGGGCCATGGAGCGCCTGGCATCGGCCGAAAAGAAGCCCGCGGGAAGGATGTACGCGTACCGGATCATCGGCATCATCCAGAGCTACCGTGACAACCCTTCGCTGGCCATCCTGAACTTGGAGAAGGCGGTCCGTTTCAGCCGGGAGGCGCGGACCGAGCAGGATTTGCCCAACCTCTACATCCTGCTGGCCCAGGAGAACGTGAAACTGAAACAGTTCACCCAGGCCGACGACTACTGCGTCAAGGCCGAAGAGTACGAAGCCTTCTTCCCGTCCATCCATGTGAAGGCCCTCATGACGCGGGCCATCCTGTATAACGCGCAGGGCAACATGAAGGAATTCTGGCGCTGCTACTCCACGCTGATGGCCGATCCCCGCTATGCCGTCCAGGCCGATGCAGACTCCCGTACGAACCTGGATATCACTTACCTGCGTTCCCAGGGCCTCTTCCAGGAAGCACTGGCCAAGGCCGATGCCCTGGGCTCCGTGCTGGCGCGCCTGGAGCACAAGCACGGCATCTACGCCAGCCTGGGAAGCTATGACGAGGCCTACGACAACCTCTCCCAGCTCCTCAACGAAAAGGACTCCGTCTACATCAAGGTGCAGAACGAAGACCTGGCCATCCTGGATGCGGAGATGAACAACGCCCAGCTGCGGGAAGAGACCCAGCGGCTGAAGGCCCAGAACCAGACAACCATCCTCATAGGTTTCCTGGTGATGTTCGCCATTGCCTTCCTGTCCATCCTTATCCAGCAATGGCGCCTGAGGGAGAACCTGGACCAGATGAAGGCCACCAACAACGCCATGCTCATGGCGCGCCGGGCCTATCAAAAGGCCCTGGATGCCAAAGAGGCGGAGAACACCCTCAAAATTAAGATCTTACAAAACAGAAAGACCAATTCCTTCAAGCTATGAAATGGAAATTCTCATCCCTGCTCAAATATCATAAGCATGAACTCATTGCGCTGCTGCTGTTCTTTGCCGGCGGCTCGCTGGGCATGCTGGGCCTCATCCAGCGCGTTCCCCTGGTGCTGGGCATAGTGGGAATTGTGATCCTGGCGTCCGGACTTTTCTTCTATTGCCTCAACTACTCCTCGGAAAAGGTGTACAAAAACTACTACAAGGAGAGTTACGAGATTGAGCATGAGACCATTGAAGACGAAATCCGGAAGTCCATGGTGTACCACCGCTACCAGGAGGCCGTGATCAACCGCTACGAGAGCGCCTGCCGGGACCTGGGCCTTTCCACGGAACAGAAGGACTGGCTCCTTACCCTCCTGATGGACGAGAAGAAGAAAGTGGATGAAGAACTAGAGGCGCAAAGCGGCGGACACATTTAACTCTTGGCGGCCATCTTGTAGATGGCGGCCATATCGGCCGGCTGCAGGACCTTGAACTGCCCCTGGGTGACGGTGTAGTCCTTGCTGCACTTGCGCACCATCTCCTCTATTTCCGCGTCTGTGATATCCCTGCCGATAAGCTCCGGGATATTGACGGGCATGCCGATGCTGCGGTAGAAGCGTTCCATGGCCTCGATGCCCTTGAGGGCCGTTCCTTCGGGGTCCGTGAAATCGTTGGGGACATCCATCACATTCACGGCAAAGCGGACGAAGCGGCTGATATTCTCATGCATCACATAGCGCGCCCAGCTGGGCCAGATGGCTGCCAGGCCGGCGCCGTGGGTTGCGTCGAACATGCCGCTGAGCTCGTGCTCCAGCTGGTGGGTGGCCCAGTCGCCAGACAGGCCGCAGCCCGTCAAGTCGTTGTGGGCGATGGAGCCGCCCCACATAATCTGCGCGCGGGCCCGGTAATCCTCCGGATCCTTGAGCACATCGTACACGCAGTCTTTCATGGTGCGCAGCAGGGCTTCGGCCACGGCATCCGTGAGGGTCATGTCGTCGTCGTGCGAGAAGTAGCGTTCCATGGTGTGCATCATCATGTCCGTTACGCCGGCGGCCGTCTGGTAGGGCGGGAGCGTGAAGGTGCGCACCGGGTTCATAATGGCGAACTTCTGCCGGCTCATCTGGTTGCTATAGCCGATTTTCACATCTCCGTCCTCATTGGTGATTACGCTGGAATCGCTCATCTCGCTGCCGGCGGCAGGGATGGTGAGCACGCAGCCCATCGGGAGGCAGCAGGCCGGATCGGCCTTTCCCAGATAGAAATCCCACACATCGCCCTGGTACGGGATGCCGTAGGAGATGGCCTTGGCCGAATCTATCACGCTGCCGCCGCCCACCGAGAGGATGAAGTCCACCTTCTCCTTCCGGCAAAGCTCAATGCCCTTATGCACCAGGGACAGGCGCGGATTGGGGACAACCCCGCCCAGCAGCACTATCTCCAGGCCGCCTTCCTGCAGCAGGCCGCAGATTTTGTCCAGCAGGCCGGAACGCTTGGCGCTGCCGCCGCCGTAATGGACCAGCACTTTGCTGCCGCCGTATTTCTTTACCAGGCGGGCTACCTTTTCCTCTGATTCCTTTCCGAAAACCACCTCTGTGGGGGCGTGATAGATAAAATCTTTCATATCAGTTGTTTAAAAAATTACTAAGCCTATCATTCATTCTACAAATATAGCATTTTCAAGGAAAAAACAAGCCCCGCAGAATCATCTGCAGGGCATGAAACTCAGGAAAAAAGACTTTAGTGATTATCTTTTTGCCTTTTTGAACAGATCGCCTTTGAAGCTCTTGTCAATCACCTTGCCGATGCAGGTGTCCGTTGCCCTGAAACCATTGAACATGGTGGCATCGGCCTGCTGGGTCTTGCCTTTCCAAAGCTCATTTCCGGACTTGTCCAGCACAGAAGGCGTGAGCCAGGTGCGGGGGCTGTTGAACACCATTTTCTTCCTGGCTTCCACCTTAAGGATGAAATCGGCCTCTTCGGGTGTGGCGACGCTGGTCCAGGACCCTGCTTCAACGAGTTCCCGCGTCACATCCCCGATCTCGTCCTCCGGAATGGGATTGTCATTGTCATTGACAAGCTGGAAAAAAACTTTATTGCCCGGAGCTACGGCTTCCGAGAGGGTGGTCTGGGCCAGGGCATGGGTGCCCAGGAAACCCAGGATCACGAGGAAAAGAAGTTTGATTTTGTTCATTTTTTGCTAAGTATTATTGGTTTTGTATGAATGCGAATTGACTAAAAACCTACCTTTCCCGCCGCAGGACCTGCGTCATGCAATGGGCGGCTCCGTAGCCGGCGATGAGGCTTTCCAGCGGAATCCATTCCACCTTTACGCCGGCTTCCCGGAAACGCTGCTGCAGTGCTTCCGACTGTCCGCCCACAGCCATGATATGGCGCGGAGCAATGGTGAGGAAGTTGTTGGCATAGTGCATCTCATCGGCATGGTCGATGGGGATGATCCGGAATCCCTGCTCCCGCAGATACGCTACAAAGGACAGATCCTGCTGCGTCAAGGTGTACGTCCTGGCGCCCGGCTCCCGGGTCCAGATGTCACAGGTGACAAATTCCGGATCCCCGGGCCTGGCATCCAGGCGGCTCTCCACTATGGTGCAGAGATCCCTGTCGATAACGTTGAAATACGTGTCCAGGTGCATCTGCATCTGCCAGAACTTGTGGTCCCGCACCACCACAACCGTGTCGTGACCGAAGGCATCGGCCTCCATCAGTTGCCGGATACCTTCTTCGTTGGTGCGCATGCCGCAGCCGATGAAAGAGGCCGTACCCACCGGGATATAGTCGCCCCCTTCCAGCCGGCCCTCCCCCTTGATGCGCAGGATGGGTTTTAGGCCCAGGTGCGCATAGCAAAGGCCGATTATATCGGTTTCCGGGGCCCGCTGCTCGCTGTTCATGTGGCAGATCACGTGACCGCGCGGGGTGGTGATGCTCTGGTCCCGGGTAAAGTAGAGGTTCATGAGCGGAGTTTGGATGTACTCCGCGTCAAACCCGGTGTTGTTGTCCGTTTTGTGCAGGCGGACGGTGGGCTGCAGCAGGATGCAGCGGATAAGATCGGCCCGGCTCATCTTGAAAAGGACATCCCGGCGGTAATCCTCCGCCGCCCGTTCCAGTTCCGCATTCCGCTCGTCATCATCATCGCCATCCTCCTCGAACTCGCCGATGTCGTAGAGTAGTACATTGGCGGCCAGGATGCGCAGGCTGTCTATTCCCACTTCGTCCAGGATTTCGCTCACCGTGTACACCTGGATGCCGTTTTTCTCCAGCATGCGGATGTATCCCCTGTGCTCTTCCGCGGCCTTGTCCACGTCAAAATAGTCCTCGAAAAGGCCGGCCGACGGGTGAATGACACCGTTGAACAATTCCTGGCCCGGGGTGTGCATGAGGATAACCCGGGCAGGATCCCATTCGGCCCGGGGAAAGTCTGTCATAGTTTTTTTCTCCGTGCAGGCGCCCAAGGAGAGGCCCAGCACGGCAAGGAGGAATCCTATGGATTGCTTCATGGTCATAGTTTATATGCGGTTGCCCAGCCTATCTCAAATCTACAATCTTGGCATTCTGGTACTTGGAAGGGTCGAAACGGATCTGCTCCTCATTTACGCCGATGACGAAATCCCGCATGGTGATCCTGACACCTTTTTCACTTACCGATACGCTGATGGGAAGGTAAGTGGTCTTGGATATCACAAGATTCATCTTCTTGGGATCGTCTTTGTTGGGATTGGTCTTTGATCTGGTGCAAACGAATTCCCAGGCCTCGGCGGTCTCTTTTTTCAATTTGACATCATACCCTTCCGTAACGCTGTCCAGCATCTCCATGTTGCTCTGGGCATCCGTCTCTTCCTTGGGTTTGGCAGGCGAAATGGTGAGTTCGTTATCGGATGAATCATAGTCCCAGGTTGTGATACCGTCCGACCAGGTAATGGACATCTCGTCTTTTACGCGGAGGGTGGCTTTATACATGTCTCCCAGGATGTGCATATCGGTGGAATAGGTGCCCAGCAAGGGAATCTTGATATCCATAATCATGTTAACACCTTCCTTATCGAAACGGGCCACCTCCTTGTCCATTCTGGCAAGGATCTCATCGGGTGTCTGTGCCCAAAGGGCGGTTGCGGCGAACAGGGCCGCAAAAAGAGTGATGATTATTCTTTTCATTTTCTGCAATCAAATAAACGACACAACGAAATTCAAAGATAGGAAACTGTTTATTATTCTGCAAGTTCTTTGCCTAAGCGATGCTTATTCTTCCATCTTTTTCAAAAAGCAGCGAATCCGTCCCAGTTTTTTCGTTTTTTTAATCTATATTTGTTCCAGACATGAAGCACTGGAAAGGAATAGACTATGTTTGTCGGCCATGTTTATTAAGGAGAAAGGAATGAAAATTAGACTTGAAAGACCGGAAGATTACCGTGCGGTTGAAAGCCTTACGCGCGAGGCTTTTTGGAATGTTTATCGTCCCGGATGCACAGAGCACTTTGTGCTGCATTGCTATAGAGACAATCCGGACTTCATTCCGGAACTGGACTTTGTGATGGAGGAAGAGGGCCGATTGATAGGCCACGTTATGTTCTCCAAGGCAGAATTGGTGCAGCCCGATGGCACGCGCAAGCCGTCCTGGACCTTCGGCCCCATCTGCATCCATCCGGACTATAAACGCAAAGGATATGGTCTCAAACTGCTGAGTTTTGCCTTGGATAGGGCGCGTGAGATGGGAGTCGGATTCCTTTGCATGGAGGGAAACATCGATTTCTATAGAAACGCCGGATTCTCGCTGGCAAGCGGCTTCGGCATCCACTATTACGGCTTTCCCAAGGATGATCCGGTCCCCTTCTTCCTGGCCCAGGAATTGATACCCGGCTGGCTCAAGGCAAATGGCATAGAAGAAGCAATCTATTGCCCTCCCAAGGGGTATTTCGTTGCCGATGAGAATCCGGAGGCATTTGAAGCCTTTGAGGCCACCTTTCCCGTAAAGGAGAAGAAGCGGCTTCCGGGGCAGCTTTTTTATGACGGAGTAATGGAAACCGGCCGGATTATCCTCCGCCCCTGGCGGGACAGCGACGCCCCTGTATTGTATAAGTGGGCGTCGGATCCCGATGTGGGCCCCCGTGCCGGTTGGCCGCCGCACCAGTCCGTAGAAGAAAGCCTGGAGGTTATCCGGACGGTCTTTTGCGATGCTACCAATACCTGGGCCATCGAGCTTAAAGAGACCGGCGAAGCTATCGGCGCCATGGGTTATGGCCCATCTTGCAATTGCAATCTGCCAGCCCGTGACGGCGAGCCTCTTATTGGCTATTGGATAGCCAAACCCTACTGGAACAGAGGTATTTGCACGGAGGCGCTGGGGCTGATGATAGAACATATCAAGAGTATGACTGATATCAAGTCCCTTATATCCGGCCACTTTGTGGACAACCCCGCCAGTGGGCGTGTGATGGAGAAATGTGGTTTCGTCCCCACCGGAGAAACCGTTATTGACGAAACCCAGTATCAAGGTGCCGGTCGGCCTATCAGAGTACTTCGCCTGCGGCTTTCCGTAAAAAAATCAGGAAAGAAGGGTGAGGGCTTCGTGACTATAGGTGCCTGAGCTGTTTCTCGCGGTAGATGATTTCCCGGATGCTGTCGTCGTCTTCGTAGGTATAAAGAAGTTCGGAATAGGGAACATTCATCAGTTTGCTGCCAATGCCATTGATGAGCTTGTCATATTCATCTGAAGACGCCACATACTCCATCCGGCAGGGGAACGTGCGGGTATAACTGCAAGTGTGCCCGTCTGCCATTATGATATCCAGGATGAGCAGTACGGAGAGTTCCGGGAGATTATTCACCTCCATCTCAAATGCACGTCCCTCACGCCAGCCTTTGCTCACGTGCCAGAAGGGAAGGTAAAGGAAGGAATCGGCATTGCCGTAGCCGGTCAAGGTGAGTTTGGCCGGCTCGTCCATCTGGGTCTCATTGCCCACCTCGTCCATCTTGTACACTCTTCTGGCAGGGAAGAACATTCCTGCCACGTCCTGCTGTTTGAGGAAAGGATAGGCCGGGAATTCATTCTGGCCAGGTGTGATATAAACAAGCGGCCAATACTTTCTCGTCTCATCTTCTTCCGGAGGGAATACGGAGTTCAAAGTTCCCAGGCCCAACATCTCCCGGGCATGGAGGCTTTCTCCATAGGATTTCCCGGTGAAGACGCCCGGCATCATCCGGATGCGCATCTTCGTAATGGAGCCGGAAGGGAATACATGCTCATTCAGTTTAATCCTAACGGAGGAAGGATCAAAGAAATAGTCGAGGGCCACCGCACCCACACTTTCAATATAATCCCGGCGTTTGGCTTCATCCTCAAAGGTCAGTCCCCTCCTTGTGTAATAGGCAACGGGGCTGGTTTCCAGGTTCCATACGCCTTCGCCCACGGCGGCATCCTGCTTGAGCCGATTGAAGGTGAAGGTGGGGAATTTCAAGCCGCTCTGACGGTCTCCCTTGATAAAGCCTTCCGTATCGATGGAGCCGTTCATACCCAACTGGATGGTCCCGTTCAGCTGGCCTGTCTGGGAGATGTCGGGGTTCTCCTGCTGGTTCAGATTCTTGCTGTAAGTGGTAACGGCTTTTATCCCGGCCGTGGCAAGTCCCAAGCCCAGCGACCAGGGATTGGCCAGATTCGCCGGATTCAGGGCCGCCATGAACCAGTCGCCAAAATGCTTGTTTCCCAGGACATCGGCGGCAAACCCGGCGATTCCGGAGATGATGGAACCGGTATTGCTGACGCTTCTCGGTTTTTTCCACAGGGCGTCCATATTCAATTTGCCCTGGAAGGTACCGTCGATATCGGCCTTGACTACCGATTGGAGGGATACCTGATTGCTGTTAAAGGACAGCATCCTTATGCCGATCTCCTTTTTGGCCAACTCGGCTTTATCCAGATTATGCATTTCCGGAATATCCAGGTCGAAGGCCCACCAGCCGCTCTCCGGGACAATATTTCCGGTAGATCCAAAGCGCGCATCGCTGGTATAAGGCGTGGTGAGGTAGGTGAAGCATCCGTCACGGTAATTGGAGAACGATGTGTATTTCGCCAGATCATAAGGGAGGCTGAAACCATGCTCCATACAGGCAGCCAGCTCGCAGGGGATGGTGATGGCCCACAGGTGGTCGTTGATATCCTTCATGTTGGCGTCGCCGCTCAGGTAATAGAAGAAGCGGAGTTTACCAAGATATTTGTTGTAAAAGGCAAAATAATTGAAATCCGGCAGCGAGCGGTTGCCTGTATAGTTCAGGACAAGCACCCAGTCTTCGTGGTCTTTCAGCATCTGGGCGGCCTCCCCTTCCGGAAGACGGGATTCGTTGATTTCCGCCCAGGGAAGAGGGACGATATAGTAACCCTTGGTGCCATTTACGACCTCTGAGCCCTTACCATTATACAGGTATATGGCTTCTTCCTTAGACCAATCCGCCTCAAAATCGGTATTGGCCGATTTGATATCGGCCAGCCTGGGACCGCCCATACCGCCTCCGCCGTTCACAACCATCATCATCCCCTGCGAGGTGGCGGCAAAGCAGTAGTCGGGCTTATCGTCCTGGACCGCCCGGTTCCGGTCTCCCTGGGTTACATGCAAGGTAAGGGTGTTGCCGGAATCCGTGGTGATGATAACGTCCGTTTCCCGCTCATCGTAGGGGTCAAGATAGAAATAAGTGTCATAGGAGAGTTCCAGCAAAGGATACTCACCTCCGCTGAGCCAGTGGAAACCTGTGTCCGGGTCCTTGTATTCTTCCAGCTTGACAGTCCCCAGGTAATCGGCCTTCAGCCAGTCGGCATGGGAAACCAACTTGGAGACATGGGGGTTGTAGCCACCTTCGATGACAAGTCGGATTGTTTCGGTGGTATTGTCCACTATGATGGAGAATTCGCCGTTACTGGTGGTATAGACCGGGGTTTCCTTTTTTTGGCACGATGGGAAGATGGCGGTCAGGCAGACCAAAACCGCGAAGATGGAGGTCAGGCGTATTTTCATGGTATCGCAAAAACATCAACGTGCAAATATACATTATGCATTTGACAGAAGCAAATCTGCGAAGATTTTGCCCTGTGTGTGTGAAGACATCAAGGAATCAAGGGTTCAACTCTACATTCTGTGGGTTACCATGCCGGTTGTGGAGATAGTATATCCCTTCCTGATGAAAGTGGTAACATTTGTTACATAACAGTTGGTTTTTTATAGAATGCTGACTATCTTTGCAAAGTTCACTCAATAGAGTTATGCCAAAAGCTGTATACTACACCAAGGATAAGATAACCGAAGCCGTCATAGAACTCATCCGGAAAGATGGCTCTGAATCCCTCACATCACGTTCTATCGGCAAGGAACTGGGCTGCTCCGTGAGTCCGCTCTTCCGTGAGTACAAGAATATGGAAGAAATCCATGCCGATGTCCGGAAGGCGGCGGAAAAAGTATTCTCGGACTATCTGGCCGATTCGGTGAATTATGAACCTGCATTCAAGGAATTCGGCATCCGGCTCCTCCGCTTCTCCAAGGAAGAACCCAAGCTGTTCCATTATCTTTTCCTGGAAAAAGGCGGCAGCAGCGATATTGCCCACAAGATTGCGCAGGAATGTCTGAAACAGACGAGCGCTTCTTTCAATCTGACTCCGGAACAATCCGAACAGATATTCGACCAGGAATGGACCTTTGCCTGCGGCCTGGCTATGCTGTGCAGCCGAAATCCGGAAGAATACCCCGACGAACGCATCTCCCGGATGCTGTCCACGCAGTTTATGTCCCAGCTTATTCTGATCAAGTCTGAACACAAGATAGTCAATATTGAACCCAAAGAGAAATAAAATGGAAATGAAGTTCTGCCAGAGCTGCGGAATGCCGCTCACGAAAGAAATCCTCGGCACCAATGCCGACGGGAGCAAGAATGAAGATTACTGCATCTACTGCTATAAGGACGGCAAGTTCCTGCAGGAGTGCACGATGGAAGAAATGATCGAGCACTGCGCCCAGTTTGTGGACGAGGTAAACAAAGGTCTGCCGCAGCCCATTACGAAAGAGGAATACATCGGCCAGATGAAGATGTATTTCCCCCAGCTGAAACGTTGGCGCAAAGAACTCACACTTACGGACTCCAAGCCGGAGAATCCCGCCCTCTCCGGCGTGAAGGAACTCATCGGCCAAATGGCCGATACACTCCCGATTGCCTTCATTTCTTCCGTGGATGATGAAGGCTACCCCTGCACAAAGGCCATGCTCTCACCCCGTGTACGCGAGGGTATTAAGGTATTCTATTTCACCACCAACACCTTCTCGCTGCGCGTAGCCCATTACAAAGCGAATCCCAAGGCCAGCATCTACTTCTGCGACGCAGAAGGGTTCAAGGGCATGATGTTGCGCGGCACGATGGAGGTGCTGACGGACGCTGCCTCGAAGGAGAAAATCTGGCGCGACGGCGACACGGAATACTATCCCGGCGGCGTCACCGACCCTGGCTACTGTGTCCTCAAATTTACTGCCACCGACGGCCGTTTCTACAGTGATTTCTATCCACGCAGTTTTGTGATTGAGTAACATATGAAGAAGTTGCTTATTATCCTTTTTTCACTGGCCGCCCTTGAGTTGAATGCGCAGGACCTGCCGCATTTCAAGCGGGTTGTCAAAGAACTCAGCAGTGCCAAGTACCAGGGGCGCGGCTATGCCCGCGGCGGTGCCAACAAGGCTGGGAAATATCTGGAAAAGGAATTCCGGAAAGCCGGGGTGGATGATGTGACGCTCCAGCCCTTTACCATCGATATCAACACTTTTCCCGGCGCCATGGAAATGTGGGCCGATGGGAAAAAACTCCGCGCAGGGGTGGATTTCTCTATGAGGGAGTATTCGCCTGGCGTCAAAGGAGAATTCCCTGTGTATCACATAGATACGCTAAACTTCAACGGGGATGCACTGCTGGCCGATTTAGCCAGACCGGAGAATGCCGGTTGCCTGGTGTGCTGCGATTTCTGGTTCACCTACAAGCATCGCGAAGTGTTTTCAAAGCTTCAGAAAACAGGAGAGTGCCCCAACGCCGGCCTTCTGCTCACCTGGGCGGCTCCCATCAAGTTCTTCAAG
>JAEEGK010006905.1_pt1 | contig 27175 bp, 13 predicted proteins | sample 8958771 | NCBI WGS metagenome assembly JAEEGK01 (sample SAMN16246547, study PRJNA631951) | gut metagenome | biome: gut microbiome; feature: rumen; material: SC-attached | host: Bos | place: Iran: Karaj | collected 2018-10 | reverse complement strand
ATCCCCAATCCCCAATCCCCAATCCCCAATCCTCATCAATTCAAATATTATTATTTCTTTTTCTATTTTAAATCTATATTTTAATATAAAAAATATATATTATCTTTTTATAATCATTGAATTCATTTTTCTTCTTCAATTATAATATAATATTTTTTCAAATTTTATAACATTCAACAAAAATCATAATTATAAAAAAAAAAATTATTTATGAGATTTATAAAGTTTTAATTTAATGAATTCTTTATTTAGATTTAAGTTATTAATATAAAGAAAAATATTAAAGAATGAAAATTTAAAGAAAGAGTGGAACTAATATTTTTTATTTATTTGTCATAATAAAAAAATAATGATTCAATAAATTTTATTTTTAAATATTATTGAACTTATAATAACTTATAATTAGTAATATTTCAAATATATATATTTTTAAATTTTAAAATTTTTTTAAAAAAAAAAAATATTTTATAATTTGAATTAGAATAAAAAAAATGTATTCAATTCCAAATTCCTCAAGTTCAAAATATCGTTTAAATAGTAAAAAGCATTATACTCCATTAGAAACATCAAATTCTCGTCAAACAGTAAAAAATGATTTACAAAAATATGATGAATTAATTAAAAAGGCAAGAGATACAATAAATAAATTTACTCCAAACAATAATAATTTATATCGAAGTAAATCACGTTTAAGAGGAGATACATCATCAACTTCTCAAATGATAACACAAAAAAGTAATCAAGAAAATAGTAATAATAAAAACTATTATATTTTACAAAAAAGATTAATAACTTCTTCAAGAGATAGTAAAGATGATATTCATAATGAATTATCAAGAACTCAAGATTTTAAAAATGATATTGAAGAATATTATAAATCTCTTTTTTCAAAAATGAGGAATGATAATAATATTCAAAATGAAAAAATATATAAATTAGAATCTAAGAATAAACAAAATGAATTAAAGTTAATTGACAATGAAAGAGAAAAAAATAGGTTAAAAGATAAAGTTAAAAATTTAGAAAGTAAATTAAGTGAAACTAATGTTTTGTATGAAGATTTAAAAAAAAAAAAAGAAAGTTTAGAAAATAATTATGATCAATTAAGATTTGATTATAAAAATGATATGAAAAAAGTAGAATTAAATTCTATTAATAAAAATAAACATATGGAAGATTCATTTTCAAAAGAAAACGAAATATTAAAAAATGAAGTAAATAAATTTATAAAAGAAAATATTAATTTGAAATTAAAAGTCAAAAACTTAAAAGCAAAAATTTATGAAATGAATAGTGAAAATAGTAAATTAATGACAAGGAATCAATCTAAATTAAGAGAAAGTAAAAGTAATTTGAGTAATATTAATGAAAAAATTTTTAACGACGATGAAGATTTAAAAAGTCAATTAGATGAAATGAAAAAAGTATATAATGAATTAATGGAAAGATATAAAAAATTAAAAGAAGATTATGATGAATTAGAATTAGAATGTAAAAGTATAAAAAATGAAAATCTAAAATTAAAAAAGAAAAATGAAGAAAAAAAAAAAGTTAATAATAACAGTAATGATAATATGAAGTTAAAGTTAAATGATAATAAAGAAAGAGATTATGAAATTAAAAATTTAGAATTAAATAAAGAATTATTAACATTAAAAGGGAAATTTGATGAAATTATGAAAGAAAATAATAATTTAAAAAAAATAAAAGAGAAAAATGATGAAATAATAAAAGAAAATGATGATTTAAAAAAATTAAAAGAAAAATATGATGAAATAATAATTGAAAATAATAATTTAAAAAATATTCAAGAAAAATATAATTCTTTACAAAAAGATTATGATACTTTAAAAATAAAACAAAATGAATTTGATACAATTAATTCAAATACATTAAATGAAAAAAATGAATTAATTGAGATGAAAAAAAAATATTTAGATTCACAAGAAGAAAAATTAAATCTTCAGAAACAATTAAATGAATATGAAAATATTAAAAATGAATTTAAAGAAATGGAAAATAAATATAATGATTTAGAAAAAGAAATTGAGAAATTAACTATTTATAAAGAAAAATATTTAAATTTAGAAAAAGATTTTGATAAAATTGAAGAATTATTAATTAAATATAAAAAAATAAAAGGAGAAAAAGTAATAAAATTTAGAAATGAAGATGAAGAAAAGGATTATTCAAAAATATTAGAAGAAATAAATAAACAATTTAATGAATTAACTCAAACTGAAAAAAATCAAAGTGAAAAGATAAATTCTTTAATTGAAGAAATTTCAAATCATGAAAAACAAAAATCTAATTTAGAAGAACAAAAAATTACACTTGAAAAAGAAATAAATGAACACATAATTGAAAACAATGATTTAAAATATAAAAATGAAATTAATATTAAAAGTAATGAAAATACTATAAAAATATTAGAAGAAAAAATAAAAATATATACAAAAGAGATTGAATCTTTAAAATTAAAAATAAATAATTATGAAGGGCTAAATGAAAAATTAAAATTAATTGAAAATGAAAAAGAAGAATTATTAAAAGATAAAGAATCATTAATTAAATTAAAAAGTGATTATCAAATTTTAAATCAAGAAAAAGATAAAAATAAAAGAAATAATGAACAAAAAATTAAAGATTTAAATGAACATTTAAATAAAGAAAAAGAAAAAACAAAAGAATTAACTGAACAATTAAACAAAGAAAAAGAGAAATATTTAAAATTATATAATTCAAATAAAGAACATACAAATGAAAAAATTAAATTAAAAGATATTGAAACAAAATATAAAGAATTAATTCAAGAACATAAAAAATTAAAAGATTCTTATAATAAATTATCTTCTGCTGAAAATGAAAAAATTAAAGCTATTCAAGAAAAATATAGTAATTTATTAAAAGATAATTGTACTTTAAAAGAAAAATATAATAAATTAAATAAAGAAAATTTTGAACTAAAAGAAAGAATAAATTCAAAACCTAAAAAAGATGATAAAAAAAAAACTAAGCCTTCATCAAAAGAAAAAGATAAAACAAAAATTTTAGATAAAAATAATGAAAAGGAAGAATTAAACCAAATTAAAATAAAATATTCAGAACTTGAAAAAAATAATATAGAATTATTGGATTTTAAAAATAAATTTGATTCAATAAATAATGAAGTAACTTCTTTAAAAGAAGAAAATAATAAAGTCAATGAAGAAAAAAATAAATTAAATGAAGAAAATCAAAAATTAAAAGAAGAAAAGAATAAAATAAATGAAGAAAAGAATAAAATATATGAAGAAAAAAATAAATTATATGAAGATAAGAATATAATTTATGAAGAAAAAAACAAAATAAATGAAGAAAAAAATAAATTAAAAGAAGAAAAAGAACAATTAATTGAGGGGATAAATAAATTAAATCAAGAAAAAAGTCAATTAAATGAAATAAATAATCAATTAAAATTTGAAAATGAAAAAATAAACGGAGAAAAAAATCAATTAATTGAAGAAAAAGAAAAAATGAATGAAGGAATAAATAAATTAATTGAAGAAAATAATAAATTAAAAGGAATTCAAGATAATATAAAATTAGTAAATGAAACTAATGAAGAACAAATGAAAGTTATTAATAATTTAAGATTAGAAATGAAAAATGCTCAAGAACAATCAATTCAAGATATAAATAGTTTAAAACAAAATGAACAAATATTATTATCTGAAAATAATGAATTGAAAAATAATTATGAAAATTTAAATATTGATTTTAAAAAACTTGGCGAAGAAAAATCACAATTAACACAAGAAAAAAATATACTAAATGAAGAAAATAATTCTTTAAAAGAAAATATTCAAAAATTAAATGAAGAAAATAATTCTTTAAAAGAAAATATTCAAAAATTAAATGAAGAAAATAGTCTATTAAAAGAGAATAATATAAATTCTCAAGATAAAGATAAATTAAATTTAGAAAATATTTTAAAAGAAAAAGAAATACTTAATTTAGAAATAAATAAATTAAAAGAAGAAAAAGAAAAATTAAATTTAACATTAAATAAATATATAGAAAAAGAACAAAAATCGAATAATAGAAATGAAGATGAATTAAATTTAGAAAATATAAACAATGTAAATAATGAAAAAGAAGAATTAAATTTGGAATTAATTAAATTAAAAAATGAGAATTGTCAATTAAAAGAAAATTTAGAAAACCTAAATTCTGAATTAAATAATTTCAAAAAAAATGAAAATCAAGAAAATAATAATTTAGATAATAAAATAATTGAAAATAATAAAGAATTAAATGAAAATGAAAAATTAAGTTTAGAAATAAATAAATTAAACTCTGAAAATTTAAAATTAAAAGAAAATCAAGATAATTTAAATAAAGAAAATTTAAAATTAAAAGAAAACCAAGAAGTTTTAAATATAGAAAATAATAAACTAAAAGAAAATATAGAAATAATAAATATGGAAAAAAACAAATCAAATGAAAATATAGAAATTTTAAAAACAGAAATAAATAAATTAAAAGAAAAAGAAAAAAATTTAAATGAAGAAATATCATTATTAAAAAATACTATTTCACAAAATTTTAGTAATGAAACAGCAATTCAAGAAAATATTCAATTAAAGGAAGAATTAAATAAAAACAGAGAAAATTTTAATTTAATTAATAATGAATTATTAACAGAAAAAGAAAAAAATAATGAATTATTAAAATCAAATTCTTCTTTAACCGAATTAAAAGAACAATTCAATAATTTGACTTCAGAACTTAAAGAAGAAAAAGATAAAAATAAAATATTAAATGAAGAAATTAATTCAATAAAAGAATTAAATTCAAAATATATTTCTTCTGAAAAAGATTTAACTGAAAAAGTAAATTCATTGTCTAAAGAAATTGAAAGTTTAAATGAAATAAAAATTAAATATAATAATGATCTTAGTCAAAATGAAGATTTTAAAAATTCTCAAAATGAAAAAGACATAATAATAAAAGAAAAAAATGAATTAAATGAAAAAATAATAAATTTAACATCAGAAAATAATAAATTAAAAGATTCAATATTATCTATTAATACAGAAAATGAAAATTTAAAAAGAAATCATATTAATATCCAAGAAGAAAATACATTACTTAAAAATAATATATCAAATAATAAAAAATTAATAGAAAATCTTCAAGGAGAAAAAAAAGATTTAATTGAAAAAATAAATTATATATCATATCAAAATGATGAAATTTCTCAAAATGCAGATTTAATAACAGATTCAATAAAAACAACACAAAATGAAAATAATGAATTAAAAAATATAATAAATATATTAAAATTAGAAAAAAATGAATTAATAGAACAAAATGAAGCACTTTCAAATGATAATAATATTCTTCTTGAAAGAACAAATAAGTTATATCAATCTGTAAGAGATTTAGAAAAAAATATTCAATTACTTCAAGCTCAATTATCTGATAATGATAATGATACTAATAAATTAGCAGAAGAATATATTAGAAAATGTTCTAGTTTAGAAAATGAAAATGAAAATATTAAAAAAGTTTTAGAAAAATTTAAAAATGAAAGACAAGTTTTTAAAGATGATTTAGAAAGGATTAAATTAGAAAATGAAAGTAATAAAAATTTATTATATCAGAAAGATAAAAAAATAGAAGAATTGATTTATTTAAATGAAAATAATAAAAAAAATGAAGAAATTATTTTAATGTTAACAGGAGAAAATAAACAGTTAAAAAATAAAAGAAATGAATTAATGGAAAATATTTCTAGTTTAAATAGCCTTATTACTGCTTTAAGAGAAAACAAATCATCTAAAGAAAATAGTCAAATTGAATTTAACAATAATAATACAACAAGTGAAAATATCATTAAAAATGAAAAAAAAGATTTTTCAATTGATTATAATGAATTAAAAAATAATAATTTATTAATTTATCCTAATTTAATTGAAGAAGATGAAAAAGCAAATAATATAAAATTAAAAAAAAATAAAAATAATAATTTCCAAAATGAAAATGATAATTTAGATTCCAAACAAAAAGTAAAAATACTTCAAAATGAAATTTCTAATTTACAAAATGAAAAAACTGATTTAGAAGAAAAATACAATCAATTATATCATGTTTATCAAGCAATAAATAATGAAAATGAGTATAATAAAAAAATAATTGAGGAATTAAATGAAAAAATAAATATAGAAAATTTAAATAATGAAAATGATGAAAATTTAAAAGAAGAATTAGAAAAAATAAAATTAGAAAATGTAAATTATCAGAGTCAAATATCAAGTCTTAATGAAATGATTTCTTCTTTAAATAAAAATTCTTTTTCAAATAATAATGGAATTAATGAAGATTTAAAAAATCAAAATAATTTGTTAATTAAGGAAAATAATTATTTAAAAAGTGAAATTTTAAAATTGCAAAATAATAACGGTTAGGTTTTGAATAAATAAATTTCAATAATAATAATAAATTTATTTTTTTTGTATTGCTAATTATTTATAAAAATCATTTATTTATAAAAAGGAAAAAAATACTTTATTATTAATTAAATAAAATATAAAAATTTATTTTTTTGAATTAAAGATTTTTTTGTTATATTTAACAAATTAATTTTCAAAAAAACACATGATAATAAAAATTAGGAATGGGAACCAATTAAAATAAATAATGCAATTAGGATAAGAAAAGATGGAAGAAGTCTTAATTTATTAAATAATAATATATTAATGATATTCATTAAAAAACAGAAAGAGCTAAACAAAAAAAATAAATTTTTTTTTTCCTTTAAATTGTAGAATTTATTAATATTATTAAAACTGATATGACTATTGGAATTAGAAAATATTATAAAAATAATACAAAATGACAGAAAATTCTGAAAGTATAGAATTAATTTAAATAAAAATGTGGGGTATAGATATAAAGAAACTGGTTTAAAAGTATAAATTCAAATTACAGGATTTACTGCAATGGATTGATAAAAATTAATTTGATTATTTACTTGAGATATTCTAGTTTTCCTGAATTTAGATTGATGGTTATTAAACTTCTAAAGATAATTTAGAAAAAAATAGAGATGAAAATAAGTGTTTCATTCAAAAGAAATTAATATGATAAAAAAATATTCTTAGAAATTAAAATGAATTAGTTAAAATTTTAAAATTGATAATTTAATCATTGAATAGAACTAACTTTTTCATCTCAAATAAATCCTGTCTTTTTTATTTCTTCTAAGAAAATAAAATGAAAAATTTTTTCGTAATAAAAAATAAATTATAATGAAAATTAAAAAAAAAAAATTTAAAAATTTATCAATATTTAATCATATATATAATAAATAATTAATAAAATACATAATTTCACATTTTATCATAATAAAAATCACTTTTAGATAAAAAATATTTAATAATTTCTTTTTTTTTTGTTAATTTTTTTTTAGGTTGTTGAAGAAAACAGGCATTTCTATTGAAAGTTGAAAAACTCATGTTTTTAATATAATTATTAGAAAATAAATTTTGCATTGATGAACATTTTATAATATTTCCTCTAACCTTTTTATATAAATTTATATGAGAAAAAGGTTTAGAATCTTTATAAGAATAAATTTTCCTATTTATACATAATTTAGTTTTTTTTGACATTACTTTTCCACTAACGATAGATAAATTTCTAGAATCTTTAGGTTTATTTAAATCAGATAAATTATTTATTTTAGAATAATAATTTTTGACATAATTTTTTGAAAAATCAACATATGAACCATGTGCATATACTTTTTGAGAAGATAAAACTAAAATATTTGATAAATATCTTTGAAAAACTGATTCTTCTTCAACATCACCAATAAATAAATTTGTGTAACTATTAAGAAAAGATGGATTTTTTGTTTTTATTCTAGTTTTTAATACATTTGATAATGGACTTTGTGGTTTTTTAATTTTCAGTACTTTTTTAGTTTTTGATTCTTTTAAATTTTCAATATCTTTTTTACATAAATCTATATAATATTCTGTTAAATTTCTTAAATTTAATTTATTTCTTATAGCAATTGAAATTAATTGTTTAAATATTTTATTGCATAATAAAACCATATAATTAAAAGTTAAATCGGGATATTGAATTTTTGGTTTTCCACATTTTTTTATTATTATTATTGTTAAATAATTCCAAAGAGTGTCAGGTTCATAATTGCTAATATTCTTTTCTTTAAATAATTTTTCTTTTTTTGGTTTAAAAAAATGAGTTGATTTCTCAATGAGAATTTTTGAAAAAAGATCAAAAAATTTTTCTTTTGTATAAATCCTAACTCTTCCTCTTATAATTTCTTCAATATTCATATTTAAAAATAATCATAATAATTATATTAAAAAAAATTTAAAAAGAAAAATAATAAAAGTGAACAATAATAACAAAATTTAATTCAATTATATTATTTTCAAAATGAAAAACTCAGAAGAAGAATATCAATCTTCAAGTTCATATTTTGAAAATAGTGATAGTGATTACATTTTACAAAGAATGAATTCAAAAATAATAAGATATGACAAAGAAGATTATTTTAATAATAGTAGTTCCTATGAAAAAAAAACTCCAGAAATAATAGAAAAAACAGAAGATCATCATTTTGGAAGAGTAAAAAAATAAATTTATATAAAACATATTAAATAGTTTGAAGAAATTTTAGGAAGTGGAACTTATAAAAAAGTTTATAGAGGATATGATTATAATGAAGGAAGAGTAATTGCTTGGTGTGAAATAAATGTTGATAGTTTTTCTGAAAATCAAAATTTTAATCAAATTATTGAAGAAATGAATTTAATGAGTAAATTAAATCATCCAAATATAGTAAAATTTATAACTGGATGGTATAAACCTAAATTAAATAAAGTAATAATGATAACTGAATTTATTTCAGGTGGTTCTTTAAAGTTAAATATTAAAAACTTTAATAATCAACCTCGTTTAAGACTAATTAAAAAGTGGATTAAAGAAATATTAAAAGGATTATCATATTTACATAATCAAAATATAATTCATAGAGATATTAAATGTGATAATATTTTTATAGATAGAATTACAGGAAATGTTAAAATTGGAGATTTAGGAAATGGAATTATTGCTAAAAAAAAATTTTATTCTCAATTTATTGGAACTGAAGAATTTATGGCGCCTGAAATTCATGAAGGAAAATATTCTTTTAAAGTTGATATTTATTCTTTAGGATTAACTATAATTGAAATGTTAACTTTAGAAACTCCTTATAAAGAATGTGAAGGAACTTTGAAAATATATGAAAATAAAAAAAATGAAATTTACCCTGAAAGTTTTTATAAAATTAATAATGAAAATCTAAAAAATTTTATTAAATTATGTTTAAAAAAAGAAAGTGAAAGACCTAATGCTTTTGAATTATTAAAAAATAAATGGTTAAATGATGATGAAAGTTATGAAAATAATTTTCCAGTTAATATTAAAAATTCATTAAGATTAGATGTATTTCAATATAAACCTCAAAATAATGTTATTCCTTTAATGATTAAAAATAATAATATTATTGAAAAGAAAAAACTTGAATTAAATAAATCTAGTTTTTCTCCCATTCAAATTCATTCTAATATTTTAAAAGAAGATATTAAAAAATTTGTGAATCAAAGAGGAAAATCTTATGATAAAGAAATTATTAATCATAATTTTTATAAAAGAAATTCATCAAGACAAACTGATGATAGTACTGTTGATAGTCAAAAAACAGTAAATCAAAGTAATGAAAATAATAAAATTATAAAAAAAAATTCTTCTTTTAAAATTACAATAAATGATAAAGAAAATAAGGAGGAAAAAAAAGAAATTGAAATTCAATTTGTTATTGGGAAAGAAGAATGGAAAAATAAAAGTAAAAAATTTATTTATTTTTTAATTTTAGAAATGTTAACTTGTCCTTATAATTTAATAAATGATACTGTTGATGGATTAGTTAATGAATTATCTAAAGCAATTAATTTAGATAAAGATGATAAAGAAATAGTCACTCAAAAATTATCTGATTCAAGTATATAATTTATTTTTTAATTTTTATTTTAGTTAATAAATATTTAGATTCTAGAATAAATGAATTTAATAATCAATTTACTCATTTTATAAAAAGTTTAAATAGTTTAAAAAATAATCAATTATTTCATAATTTAAGTGAATTTAAAGAAAAATATCATAATTTAATTAGAACACAAAAAAATAGTTTAAATGAGCTTTTAAATTCTTTTGAAGAAAAAGAAAAAAAAGTTCAAAAAATTATTTCTAATAATTATATTTAAAATATCCTTTTGTGTAATGATATTTATTTATGTATAATATATTTAGACAAAATTATTATAATCTAAATAAATCATTAAGCTATTTTATTTATATCTAGGGTTATAAAAAATTTTCTAATTCTTTTTAAAACCAAAAAAATTTTTTTTCAAAATAAAAAATTTTATAAAACAAAAAAAAAAAAAACGCAAAAAAAAAAATTAAAGAAAAGTCCTTTCTTCACAAACAGCATTATGATTAATAAAAATAGTACCTTTTTCAAACCAAATATCTAATACAGGAGTTAATCCACTTTGAACATTTCTAAAAGCAACTCCTAAATTAATCCCGTTTTTAAAAAAAGAAACACTTCTACAAATATGTTCATATTTAATGCCAATAATAGTTTCAAAATCTTCACATTGACAACCATATCCTTTAACACTACCACTTTGAATTCCCATTTCATTAATTTTAATCAATTGAGTTCCCCAAACATTCCAATAATAAGATTGTGGAGTTTCTTTCCAATATTTTGAACTTATATTTTGTGGTTTACTTTTACTTTTATCTACTAATCCTATATATAAATTTCCTTTTCCTTTTAATGGAGTTTCTATATTTACTTTAAATTCAATGTAAGGAGAATAATCATCTAAACTTTGTTTACAAAATATGATTCCATGCTGTAAATTATTTTTTTTTACTGCTGTAAAATCACTTTCTAATATTAAATTTGATGAACAAAATTCAGGATCGAATTGGAAATTTATTGAATTTATTTCTAATTTTTTTTTTAAATTTAAAAGAATTTAAATTAAATAATTTTATTCTTACTTCCATCTGATAAAGGTATTTTCCAAAATTCTAATTCTGTGAAAAATTTTGATTCTTCTATATCATTTTTTAAAACTGGAAATTTTCCTGTTCGAAGAAAATTGATTAAATTTATAAATGATTCCCCATCTCTATCTATAAATATTTTTCCATTATATTTTGGTAATTCTTTTTCTCCTGAAAATAATGTTGCTAAAGCTGAATTTTTATATTTTATTAATGTATTTCTTGATGTGGTTATTTGATGAGTTCCTCCTATGTTTAAATCTAATATATCATTTTCTTTTTTATTGTTCTTTAATTGGAATAAATTTTTAAGTTCTTTTTTTTTTAATTCTAATTTTTCTAATTCTATCTTTTTAAATTGATTAAAATCATTTCTTGCTTTTTGAATTATATCTCTTTTTGTTTTTATTTTGTTTTTTTCATTAGCTATTATTTCAGATATACTATTATATATATTATTTATTCTTGTTTCAAATTGATTATCTATTTCTTCATCTTCATTTCCTCCATTCATACTTGAATCTCCTTCTTCATTATCATTAATTATATCTTGATTTGGAATTAAATTCATATTTAAATTACCAATTGAATTTGGCTCATTTTCATTTTGAATTGGATTTACTAAAATCAATTTAAAATAAATTTTACATATAATATCATTTAAAGAAGCTTCTAAACTTTGATGATTTGAATTTTCCATTAATTAAAACTTTTATATTTAAGTTTAATAAATATAAAATTTATTTAAATAAAGAAACAAAATATAAAAAAGAATAATACCTCAATTTTTAAAAACAAAATTTTGAAAACGAGGAAAAATAATAAGAAGAAATTATTTTTATTTTAATATAATTAAAAATAAAAAATTTTAATAATGAAAAGTGATAATGTTTCAAAATATACAGAAGAACCAAATACTGTGTTAATTTCAGAAAGCAATACAATATTATCCTTACATCCAGGAAATATTCGTTTTAGATTTACAGATGGAACAATTTCAGATTATGAAATTTCAACAATAATAAGTATAAATCCTTTATTATTTTCAAATGTAAATAATAATAGTCAAATTGAAATTTCTCTTCCTCATTTTATTAGTCAAAGTTATATGATGGATTTTATTTTTATTATTAAAAATGGATTAGATGATTTAGAAGATTCTCCTGATAATCCTGAAAAAATCATTACTTTAATTAAAATTGCTGAATTTTTTAAAAATGAAAGTATATCTGTTCAAATTATTAATGAAATTGTTTTTAGTAAATTAAATGAAGAAAATGCTTTTGATTATTTGGAATTTTCTTATGAAAAATTAAATAATAATAAAAATAATAAAGATAATGATGTTGATGTTTGTTATTTTGATTTATTTTATAAATGTTTGGAAATTATTGGAAATAATGAACATCTTTTATTAAATAATTTAGAAAGAGTTAAAAAATTTGATAGGAAAATTATCGATGAATTATTTCAAAAAACTTTTTCTCATTTATTATTTAATAATTATATATCTATTGAAGATGATAATAATAGTATTTATGGAGAAGAAGTTGAACCTGAAAATTATTTTGAAACTATAATGGATGGAAATGAAAATATTGAAAAAAAAAAAACCAATTTTATTAGTGCTCAAAATTTAAATAATCTAATTTCTTTTCTTTTTGAAGTTAATGGAGTTAAAAATTTCTTTGATTTATTAACTTTAGAAAATATGTCTATTTTTTCTACTGAATCTATTAATGAATTAAATAATGAACCAAATCCAACTTTTCAAATAAGAATTCCTTATGAAATTTGTAATACTTATTATGAAGAATTTCCAACTGAAATAATAATAAATAACAAAAATATAATATTTGTTATTTTTTATAAATTAACTGATGATAGCATTAATATTTGTATTAAATTTGGAGAACCAAAAAAAAAAAAAAGTGAAAATAACAATCATATGAATTCAATAGAAGATAATTTTTGTTTTAAAATTTTTTCTTTTTTAACAATTTCTAAATTATTTAAAGGAAATGATAGAAATCCAATTTCTTCACAAACAAAAATGAAATGTTTAGCTAATAATAAAAGTAGTCATTTAATTTTTAAATTAACAAATTTTACATCTCATATGACTAAGAAAATTTCTGGAATAAATTCTTTTAATAGCTCAAATAATGAAGATTATTTTACTATTTCAGTTAATTTAAAATTATGCTATATTCATAGTGTTTTAACATCTTTTTTTTTAAGTAATTTTTCTTTATTATGTAATGAAGAAGGAATGAATAAAATATCAAAACAATTATTATTACTTGTTTTAAAGAATAAATATATTAATAAAAAGTCTGAAAATGATATTGTAATTGGAATTAATAAATGGTTAAATGATGAAATAAATATTAAAGAAGATATTACTGAAGTATTTGATTGTATTAAATGGGAAAAAGTAAATGATGAATATATATTTGAATTAATATTTAAGTATTCTAATATGATTGTTGGAAATGAAATTATTGAAAATATAATTATTCAATCTTTTCAAAAAAAATATTACAATTCTCAATACATTCCCCAAATAATTTCTAGTTTATTTAGAACAGCAAGTGCAATTAATTATAGTCATTTATATACTTTAATGAAAAAAAATGAAAAATTTAATTTAGCTTATATGAGTTCTATGCATTTGAATCCAACTTCTAATAGTGTTAATTCTGGTATTAATTTTAGTGGAGATCAAACTAAAAGTTTAAAAAAATCAGGGGTTTTTAGTGAAAATTCAAGAAATATTATTAAAGACAATATTAAGGAAGATATTAAGAAATTAAATACAACATCAAAAAAAATTAAAACTACAAAAAAAATGGTTAAAAATTCAAACAACAACAATAATAATAATAATAATAATGATAATAAAAATTTAATTAGTTATTTACTATCACATAATATTGATATAAGGAATTCAAACAATAATAATATTCATAATAACAATTTATCAAAAAGTGGAATTATTTGTAAAATTAAAAATAATTCAATGGAATTAAAAAAAAATTCTTCTCATTCAAATTTACATATTTCAAATGAAAATCAAAATTCAAAACTTTATGAATCTAGAAATAAAAAAATCAAAAATTCTGGTAATTATAGTAAAAAATCAAGTGAATATAATTCACAAAATGAAACTTTTATTGGTAAAGTTAAAATAAATGATAATAAAAATAGAATAAGAAACTTATCTAATAAAACAAATTCAAGATTTAATTTCAAAAAAAAAGAAATCCCTGTTAATTTTAAAAAGAATATTAAAACTAAAAACATTTCTTTATCGAAAAATAATAAAAATTATTCAATAAAAGAGGTTTTAAAAGGAATTAAATCATCTTAAGATTCATGTAAAAAATAATATAAACCAAAATTTATATATACTTTGTCTGAAGTGATTTTATTTATAAATTTTAATTTTTTATTTTTGCTATTTTATATATATATTTTTATAAATGTTTTATGCATTTTAAACCCTTTTAAAGATAGATTATATAAATATTTTAATGATTCATTCATTTGACCAATGAAAGGTAATAATTTGTTCTAATATATGAATATGAAAAAGAAAGAAATAATTAAAAAGAAGAATTAATGACAAGTGAAGATATTTATAAAAAAATGATAAAAATTTAAATCTAAAGTTTTAGATTTTATTCGAGGAAAAAATTAAAAAGAATATTTAAGTGATTAAATATTAGAATAATTAAATTAAATAAAGAGTCACTTCTTCCAAATTGAAAGAAATTTACATTATAAATAAAAATGTCCACATTATAATTTTAAATTCTTTCATTCTAATGATTTTTGTTATTTAACAAATCTAGTTCTTAAAGTCTTGAAATAATAAGGAAAGGAATATATTTTTTTTTCAAAATATAAAAAATTTTTACCTTCCATTTACCAATCAATTTATGAGGAAATATCTTTAGTAATTTAGGAGAATATTAAATTTGAAATCCAAAAAATGTATTTTTAAAAAGACAACAATTAAAATATATTAAAGGACTATACAAAAAAATAAATACAAATTAATAAATGTAAAAGAGTTAAATTATAGTTGAAAAACAACTTGAAAATTCTTCTTTTAAAAGAATGAATAAATTAATACTTATTTAAATTTATCTTATTATAATTTGACAGAAAAAAAAAGAATAAAAATAGAATAATTATTTTTTTCCAAATTTAGAATTTTCTTGGAAATATTTTATAAGTTTTTAATTTATTATCTTTAAAAATAATTATAATATTTCACAATATTAAAGTTACAAATAAATGAACAAATAGAATTTAAAGAAGTAAACTTAAATAATTTAATTGATTTTTATATTAATAAAAAATTAAAAGATTTCCATTTATTCCATACATAATATGTAATAAACCTATTAAAACTCAAGAATTAAAGGAAAAAGTTTAAAATAAAAAAATAAAATAAAATATTTTGAAATTATACTCATATTTTAAAAAAAAACACTTCACATTTCTCAATATTTATTTAATATATTCTCCACTAAAGTGGTTAAATTAAAAAAAATTTACGGAAAAATAAGAAAAAATCAATACATTTTTTAATTATATATTTAAGTTAGTAATAATATCTATTAAATATATATTATTTTTAATAAAATTATATGTAAGAAATAGAAATAAATTAATTTTTAAATTAATTTTTGTTTTTTTCTAAATGGAAAATTCATTTCAACATAAAAACCCTTTTTTGACTCAAACTGAAGATTATGATTATTATAAACAAAAGAAAATTGATAGAAATATATTTATTGTGAAAAAATATTTAAAAAGAAGAAGGTCAATTAAACCATTTGATGGAATGGCAACAAATAGAAAAAAATTAACAATAATAGATTATTTGAATGAGGCAAATAACCCATTAATAAAAGGAAAAAATTATTTATTTGAAGAACATTTTCCTTTATTAAATGTAATTTCAAATAGAAAGGCATTAAATTACTCAAAAGGTTTATTACCAGATATGTTATCAAATCCATCTTTAAGTCAAACTGAAGAAAATATCATTGCAAATAAATCTTTTAGAAAAAATATTTATAATTCAAAAGGATTTCATAATGATACTATTAACAATGCTCTTCAAAATGATTTAATGAAATATAGTAAAAATGAAAGAAATATGTCCATTCAAACTATAAAATCTGAAAAACCAAAATTTGAAAATAATTCACTTTCTAAAATTTTTTCAGAAAGTTATAGAAGATTAAAAGATGATTATAGAAAAAAAAATTTAAAGTTTCATAGAATAAATGGTGAAAATCAAGAAAATATGAAAATAAAATATATAGATAATTATATTTTAAATGGATATAAAACTAAAAAAAAAGATATTTTATTAGATATATTAAGAGCAGATGCAATGAAATTAAAATTTAATAATAGTCTAAGAGTATGTTCAAATTTAGTTTAAATAAAAATTTTTATTTTAGATATTTTAAATATTATTAATTTTTTGAAAAGGTTTAGAAAAAATATAATATTTTTATTTAAAATTAAAATTTTTAAAAGATTTAAAATCATTTCCCATATAATCTGTTCTATAATCTCCTGGAGTCATTGGTTTACTATAAGAATATTTATTATTAGATATATTTTTTGGTAATTGAGTATTAGAAAATAATCTTCCTTTTTCTCTTCCATTTTGACTAATATTTCCTTTAAAATCAAAAGTATTATTAATTCCAACATTACTCATATTATTAAAGTCAGAATTATTTAACATTTCATTTGTTTGACTTAAATTAATTTTATTATTATTATTATTTGAAGATGTAAAATTAGTAAATTGGATTTCATTTTCTTTTCCTCCATTAAAAGAAAATAATTTCGGAACAACTTTTAAATCTCCAAAATTATTTATATATTTTAACATTTTTGATTCATCATCATGATTAAATCTATATTCTTGTAATTGAATATTTAATTTATTTGTATCATTTGGATCTTTTGCTAATTTATTATAATTATCTAAAATTTCTAAAAAAGTAATATTTGAATTTTGATTATATTCTTCAATAGCATTTTTTAAATTTTCACTTTGTTCAATTTTCCCAGAAAATATTTCTAATTTTTGACTTAATTTTCTGGCATTTTCAGTGAAAAGAGAATCAATTTGACTCATAATTTCATATTTTTTATTTTTTAAAAAATTCATTATTTGGTCAAAAAAATTATTAACTCTTTTTTCTTCAGTTTCTTTATTTTTTTTAATATTTTTTAAAGCTCCTTGAATCATTTCAACATTATGTTGATTGTCTTCAATAACAATATCAACATCATTATTAATATCAACAAATTTTTCTTTAATTTCTTTAATTTCAGATTTAGGATTTTTTTTAAATCTAGAAAAAGCACAATAAACACAAATTAATTCTTTAGTATCTTCAATATAATGAGTAAGTTTTTGTCCTTTATGAATTTCACATAAATTATTATTATTTAAAAATCCTTCTCTTTGAGTATTTGATTCAACATATTTATCAGTAATTAAATTATTTAATAATTTTAATTCTTTTATTGAATATGCTACTAAACCATCATTTGGACATTTAATTCCTTCTTCATCTGTAAATTGTTCTTCAATACATTTTTTACAAAAAAAATGACCACATTTAAATAAATATGGTATATTTATTGTACTATTAAATGGATTTTTACAACATTGACAAATTGAAATATAATTTAATGTTATTAAAGGAATTCCATCACTTTCACCTTCTTCATTTTGTTCTTGAGAATTTTCATTTTCTTCATTTTCATTTTCTTCATTTTCATAATTATCTTCATTTAAATTATTATTAATATTATTATTTGGAGTTATATTATTTTTTTTTATTTGTTTATTTGTTTCTTCTATATTATTTTTATTTTGTTGATTTCTTATTGTATCATCTTCAATATTTTTTTGGTTTTTAATATTTAATTCAGTGTCTTTTTCAGAATTCGAATTTTGAGATTTATGTAATTCATTCTCATTTATTTCTTCATTTGGTGTTATTTCATTATCATTTGAATTATCATCACCAAACATATATGCATCATCATTTTCATATACTTTTATATTTTGGTCTTCTTCATTTGAATCATTTAATAAATCTTTATTTGGGTTTGACATTTTATTTTAATTTAAATTAGTTTTTAATTTTTTAAATTATATATTTTTATATTTGGAATTTTATTTGCTTTTTTCCAAAGATTTTAATTCTTGATTTATTTAAAATTTATTTTTTTAAAGTTTTTTTAAGTTGTAATTAAAAGTAAATGAAATGGAAATAAGGGAATAAAATAATATCAACATACAAAAATAAAATATATAAAAATTAAATTTGCAAATATATTTATATATAAAATAAAAAAAATGTAATTAATTTATTTAAATTAAAAATAATTTAAAAAAGAATAAAAACACCATTAAAAAATATTCCCCAAAAAATTATTAAACCCTCTCCTCTCAAATTTTAGGATTCCATCAAGAAAAAAGAATAAAAAAAATTCCAACGAATATATAACCACTTAGAATTCATAATCCCTAATAACAGAGATATATGAAAATTTATTAAATGTTTACTCTATCATATCTCAAATCTCCTGGAAGAGCTATCATATCATTGACAAAAAAATCCTCTTTTTATGAGGGATATATTCAGATGTGATGAACTATAATAAATAATTAAAAATATTTATAAAACAAAAAATAAGGAAGAACCAATTTTAGAAATTATTATACAATTATTAAATGTTATTTTATATTAAAGAAGATTTTTCTCTTATTAAATTTAATTTTTTATATATAAAAAGAAGTTATGGTACTTCATTTGCTTTTCTTATAATATTGTGGCCTCGTTTGAAACTGAAGTTTATTGAGTTATGAATACAATTGATTTGTGGAGTTTAATTATTGGAACAAAACCTAAAAATTGGAAGAGGAAAAAAAATTTGAAAAATTATTATGAAGTGAGTTAGAGATATTTATAGTAAACTAGTTATTATAAAAGATAATAGAGAAATCTCCACAAATTAAGTTAGACATGACCAAGGTTTTTTAAATTTAAAAATTAATAAATATTTTTTAAACTATTAATTTAATGATGAAGAATTTGAATGATAATGGTAATAAGGTTTTTCCTGAAGACTTGTTGCAAAAAGGATTTAATTGTATTGTTGAAGCTTTTGATTTAAAAGGAAAAATTAGTGAAGAAAAAATTATTGAATTGGAAACATTAGTAAAGGAACTTAAAACAAAATTAAATATTCTTAATGAAGAAATGGAGATGATTAAAAGAGAAAATTTATATTATAAAACTCAGAATGAGAGATTAATGAAAGATAATAATTCATTAAAAACAAAAAAAATTTTCGAAAATCCAAATTTTGATATAATTATTGATAATAATAAAAGTCAAAATAAATATGAATCAGTAACATCAGATAATGATAATCATGAAAAGAACAAAATTCATTTAAATAAGAATTTAATAGAAAGTAATTTTAGAATTCCTCCAGAAAAACATTATAGAAAAAAAATGTGTGAATCTGTTAGTAGTAGAAATACGAGAATTCCAATTAAAAAATTAGTTAAAATTACTAATAATAGTTTTGCTGAAGAAAGAATTTATAATTTAAGACAAAATTTAACAATAAATAATGAAAATAAATCATTAAATAAAATGAGTAATTCAAATTTTAAACAATTTATGACTATTGATAATAATAGTATGAGTAGAGATTTAAATTACATCAATAATAATCTTAATTATAATAAAAAAATTAAAGAAAAGAATGATTTTAATTTTCAAAAAAAATAATGATTAATTATTAAACAATAAATATTTTAATGTATTTCTTTTATAAATTCTTTATTTTAAATTTAATACATTGACTTTTTTAAATTATTTAAAAAAATGTTTAAAGAATTTAAATATAAAAACAAAATAATAAAAGAAATCTTATATAAAAAATATGGAAATATTGAGAAAAAATTAGAAAGTAAATCCATCAATAAATTAATTAAAAAAAGAAAGAGTCAATATTTAGCAAAATATAAAGATTATATGATATATGATTCACCAGAGGAATTTTTAAATAAAAAATACTTATTAAAAGATTCTCTTGACAAATTATCAAAATTAGCAAAATATTATAAAAGTTATTTATCCTTTTTTTGTAGGCCTTTTTGTACTAATTTTTATTATAATAAAATACTTGATAATTATTTTGATAATAAAGCAGAAAATTTTTATAAAGAAACATTTGGTAAAAATACTAAAGATATGAAAAAAAAGAAAACTATTTATAATATTATTATATTTGATGAAAAAGCTAAAAAATCAATAGAAAATCCAACACAATCAACTTTAAATTTAAATACTATTAATAGTGAATTAAATAGTAAAAGATTATTAGAAGAAGAATTTTTAACTTCAAAAACTCAATATGAAGGAATTAATGAAATAATTGAGACGATGAATAAAAAAAAGATAAAAAAACAAAGTAAAACAATTGAAAAGAATGAAAATACTCAAAGAATAAATCCTAGATTAGGTTTATTTACAATTTATAAAAAAAATAAACTTAATTCTGAAAGGGAAAAATATTTCATTGGAATAAGAGATAATTCACCAAATAATGAAGAAAAATCAAGTTTAAATCAATTTAAGAAATTAAAACCTCATAAAAATAATCAAAATATTTCAACACAAAAAAATTCTTTTAATTCAAACCCATTTTCATATATGAAAAATCAATCATTTAAAAATTCTTTGAAAATAAGTTATAATAAAAATAATATTAATATTTCAAATATAATTTTAGAATCCAAAAAAAAAGGAATAGTTTATACAAAGAAAAATACTGTAAAATCTTTTTCATCAATCGATAAAAAACAAATAACAACTAATTCAAATATTCTTTCAATTTATATTAATAATTGTTTAAATCTTTATAAAAATAAATCAATCACAAAAAATAATAGTATTAATAGTTATAAAAATAATTCATTCAAACAATCAACAGACAAAAATTCAAATATTATGTCAACAAGAATAAAAGAAGATAAAAAATTTCAACCGTTAAGTATAAATTATATATCAAATGTACCAAAAAAATCAAACATAAGTTTAAAAAAGAAAAATGCTTTTACTTATAGTTTAGAAAATTCTGCAAAAAATATAAAATCTTATCAAAGATATGATAATAATTACAATACTGATAAAAAGAAAAAAAATTTAAATTTAAATGTTAATTTAAATCATATTAACATTGATGTTAATAATGGAAATATTACAAGTAATAATTCATTTCAAATAAGGAATAAATCAGTCACGAATTTTTTTAAAAAAAGCAGAAATAAAAGTAAAAGCAGTGAAAAAGGTAATCTTTTTAATAATGAATTAGACAAATTAATTGAAAAAATTAAAAGTAATATTCATATGAATAAAAAATTAAAATTTAATTCTCCTAATCGTTTGAATTCTATTTTAAATCCAACAAAAAAATTAAAAAAACAAAATCAAAATAATAATAATAATAATACAAGAAAGAATAAAAGATTAAATAGTAGAAAAGGAGAAAAAATACTTTTTTCAAATAGAGATGATTTATCAAAAAAGAAAAAATTATGTTTTAGTCCATTTAATTAATAAAAAAGAAAAAATTATAAATAAATATTTACACTTTATATTTTTAAAATTAAATTATTTTCGAATAAATAAATTTTATATAACAATGGAATCAAGAGAAATTTTTCTTAAAATGAGAGAAGATAATAAAAAGCAAGAAGAAGAACTTGCAAAAAAAATAATGGAAGGAAATGAAAATTTAAGGAATACATTAGCAAGAATAAAAAAAGATATGGAAAAAATATCGATTCATTCAAATGTAAATTATGATTCTTTCGACCCAAATAATATAGAAAAAAAAGAAATAAAATATAATTCAATTCCAAATAATAAATCTAATTATATTAATTATCATAATTATCATTCTGATAATTCAAAGGAAAATTTAGAACAAATAAAAGAAGAAAAAGAAACAAATTTATATGGTAATTTATCACCAAATTTAAAACAAGAATCAACAGAATTAACAGCAGAAAGAAGTCTTTCAAAATATTATAAAGAAAGTCCACTTAGTTATAATCATAAATTAAGTGAAGGTTCAATAACAGAAAATTTTAATTTTTCAAAAGGTTCTGTTGATAAATTTACAGATCAAAATCCAATCAATAAAATTCCTAATCAAAGAGCTATAATGAATTCAACTACTCATATGCCTGAAAATAATTTAAAGAATTTTCATAAATATTTAAAAAATAATAAAAAAATTAATAGTTATGAAGAATCAAATTTAAAACTCTCAAGAGATAGTAACAGATTTTATGATGAAGATTTAGAAAATCAAATTATTAATGATAATAATTCAAATAATAATATAAATAATATTCAAAGTAGTACTGAAGATATTGTTAATACTAGTCAAGAACAATTTAATCAAACAAATAAAGGAAATTATAATACTGTTAATCATACTCAAGATTTATCTAATTATAATATTAATAATGAAAAAAATACAACTAGTACTTTTTATCAAGGAGATATTTTAAATAATAATAAAAATAGTAAAAAACATTTAAATAGTTATAATAATTTAACGGAAGTTGAAATTAATAATTATAATCAAAATTCAAATAAAAATAATATCAATTATTATAGGAAAGAACCTTTGGATCATGAAGGATTTATTTCTTATAAAAAACCCATTGAAAATGAACCTAAAACTTTAGAAAAAATTTCAATGGCTCAAAAGGAATATTTTGAATTAAAAAATCAGATTGATTTATTAAAAAAAGAAAAAGACTTTATTAAAAATTCCATTGAAAATACAGGGTACAAAAAGCCAGTAAATATAAAAAAAATAGAAAAACAAAAGAAAATGGAAGAAGAAGCTTTAAAAAAAATGGATAACTATCAAGATATTAAAACATATGAAGATAAAGTTATGGAAAATTTAAATAAAAATGTATTTTATTTTGATTTGGGAAATAAAGATGATTTTGGAAATTATGTTGATCAAGTTATTAATAGAAGTTTAAAGGCTTATAAATATAGACATTGTCATAATTGTTCTAGATTATTAACAAATGGGAAATCTTGTAGTTTTTGTCAAAAAAAACATCATTTATATAGATATACCCAAAAAAAGAAAAATAAATAATTTTTTTTAGTTAAATTTATTTTTTTAATTTTAAATGTTGGTTAAAATTTGTTTCAACATATATATTACATTTATTTTTAAATTTAGATTTTTTTTTAATGGATTTATTAAAAAAATTAGTTAGAATTAAATATAATGATGATGAAAATATTCCTGAAATCCATTTAATAAAAAATGAGATTAAACATTATTATGATCCAATTAAAAAAAAATGGATTTTTGAAGGGGAAGAAGAAGAAGAAAGACAAATAGAAAAATTGCCTCCTAAAATTAATAATGTTTCTAAAAATACAAAAAATTCTTATAAAAAGAGAGCTTGTATTTTTAATGATGAAATTATTGTAAATTCAGGAGGTAATGATAAAATTAATTCTTCTTATAGTGATGAAAATATAAAAACATACAAAAAAAGAAATGAAAATAATTTTGAAATAGAGAAAAATGAAGAAATATATTTAATTTCAAATAATATTGAAATAGAAAAAATAAAAAAAGAATTTATTCAAAAAATTACCATAATAGAAAATAATTATGAAATTAAATTAAATGAATTAAAAGAGACAGTTAAATTTTATAAAGAAAATTATGAAGAAAGTATTACTATATTAAAAGAAAAAATTAATTATTTTATTAATGAAAATTTAGAATTAAAATTAAATTTAGATAAAGTTAGAGATGAATTAAAATATAAAAAAAAAGAAAATGAAGGATATAAAATATTATTTGAAGAATATAAAAAATTATTAAATGATTCAACAGTTACAAAGATAGATAATAAAATTATAGAAGATAATGAAAATTTAATGTTGATTTCAAAAATTGAAAAATTAGAATCTGAAAAAATGATTTTAAATAATGATATATTGGAATTAAAAAACGAAAATGAAAATAAAAATGTAGAAAAAGAATATTTTGAAATTAAATCAAATGAATTAAATAATCAAATAGAAAATATGAATAAAAAATTAATAAGGTATGAACAAAAAATTGATAATCAAAATAAAAATTTAAGATTATTTATTAATACTAGAGATATTTTAGATAGACAAATTGATAGATTAAATTTAAAAATTAGAAGTTCTGATAATATTATTATTGAAAAAACAAAAATTATTTCTAAACTTGAAACTCAGATTAATTTAACTGATATAGTAGTAAATGATTTAAAAAATAAAACTAAAGTTTTGGAAGAAGAATTAAAGGAAAAAATTTATAATTATAATCAATTGTTGAAAGAAAGTGAAAAAGAAATTAATAATTTAATCATTAAAGTAACACAAGAGAGATATATTTATGAACAAAAAATAAAAAAAATAAAAGAAAGAAATGAAGAATTAAAAAATACAATTTCAGATTTAATTATTTCTAATAAAGAAGTAAAAAATATTTTAGAAAAATATAATATTTTAGTAAATGAAAATAGTGAAATTAAAAAAGAAATTATTATATTAAAGAATAATCTTAAAATTTATAATCAAATAGAAAAAAGAATAAAATTATTTATAAATAAATTAAAAAGTAAATTCAATTTTATTCAAGAAAATATTTCAAATTTAACAATTGATGATGTAGTGACAAAAATTATACTTAAAATGTGTGATGAAAATATAAATCTGTCACAAAAAATAAATACTAGTAAAATTAATATTTCATATTTAAATCAAGAAATTTTAATTCTTCAAAACCAAAAATTAATGTCTCAAGGAAAAATAATTTTTAATCAATCTAATTTAAATAAAGTAAAAAATGAAAATAAAGAATTAAACAAAAAAATAAGTGATAACAATAAACAATTTAATCAATCTATAAAAAAATATGATTTACAATTAAATGATTATAAAAATCAAATTTTAGAATTAAAAAATAATTTCAATATTGAAAAAAAAGTTTTAGAAAGTAAAATGAATATAATAAAACAGGAAAAAAATATGATTGAAAATGAAATAAATTTAAGAAATAAAGAAAAAAATCTTTTAAAAAATGAAATTTCATCTATAAATAATGAAAAAAATATTATAGAAAATGAGTTAAATTTAGTAAAAAGTGAAAATGAAAATCTTCAAATTAAAGTCAATAAAATATTAAATGATAATATAAATTTTAAAGAAATTATTCAAGAAAAATTCAAAAATACAATAGAAGAAAAAGAAAAAACAAATAAAAATCTAATATCTCAATTAAATAATATTCATAATTCTCAACAAGAAGAATTAACAAATTATAGAAATAAAATATTATCATTAGAAAAAGAGAAGTTGGTAATTAAACAAAATTTTGAAAATAAACAAAAAGAATTAGAAAAAGAAAATTTAATTTTGAAAGAAAATATTAAATTAAATAAAACACAATTTGAAAAAGAAAATTTAGAAATAAAAAGTAATCTTACTTTAGTTTCTCAATTAAAAAAAGAAAATCAAGATTTAAAAAATAATAATTTGTTAATTAAAAATAAATATGAGCAAGAGAATAAAGATTTAAAGCAAAATATACAATTAATTAAATTAAAAAATGAAAAAGAAAAATCAATAATGAAAGAAAATTATAGAATAATTCAATTAGAATTAGAAAAAGAAAATGAGAAATTAAAAAAAAATCTTCAACTTATTAAATCAAACTATTTAAATAAAATAAATGAATTTAATAAAATAAATGAAGAAAATGAAAAAAATATTTCTGAATATCAAAATAAAATTAATTGTCTATTGAAAGAAAACTCAGATTTAAATTCAAAAATAGAAAAAATGATAAATTCAAATATCAATAAAATAAATAAAAATAAAAATGATATTCTATTATTAGAAAATAATTTAAATAAACTAAGAGAAGAAAATTCTTATTTAAAATCTAAAATAAATCATTTAAGTGAAGAATATTCTTTAAAAAATAAAGAATCTGATAAAATAATAAAAGAAAAAATATCAAATATTTTATTATTAAAAGATGAAAATAATCATTTGAAAAATCAAGTTAACAATTTAATTTTAAATTTAAATATATTAAAACAAAATTATGACAATGAAATTGAATCAATTCAAAAACAATTGAATGAACAAATTTCAATAATTAATAAATTAAATAAAGAAATTGATGAAAAGAAAAATGTTGAAAATGAAAATATTGAATTAAAAAATAAAATAAATGAATTAATGGAAATTGTAAAAGAATTAGAAAAAGATAATAATTTAAAAGAAAAATCAATTGAAAATTATCAAAATAATATTAATGATTTAAATAATTTTAATCAATCAATTATGAATGAAAATCAAATAAAAGATGATGAAATTAAAAAATTAAAATCTCAAATCTTAAAAACAAATAATAATTATTTAAGTCTAAAATCTAATTTTGAAAAAATAGAATTGAGCAACGAAAAAATAATTAAAGAAAATTTAATAAATGAATCAAACGAAAGAATTACACTCTTAAAAAAAGATAAAATAGAATTAATTTCTAAAATTAGAGAATTAATGAATATAGTAAAGACACTTGAAGAAAAAAAAGAATTAATTCCTTTATATAATTTCAATGAAGAAATAAATAATGTTAAAGAAGAAAAAATTAAAAATGAAGAAAAGAATTTTGATAATAATACTAAAAATAAAACTAATATTAATAAAGAAAAAATAAAAGAAAATAAATATAATGAAAATATCAAAAAACAAAAGATTAAATATTTAAGTTATATGAAGAAAAATAAAAATTTAAAAATAGATACATCAAATCAATGTGATACAAATATTAAAAGAATTCACAGTCATCC
>JAEEGK010006904.1_pt1 | contig 27176 bp, 14 predicted proteins | sample 8958771 | NCBI WGS metagenome assembly JAEEGK01 (sample SAMN16246547, study PRJNA631951) | gut metagenome | biome: gut microbiome; feature: rumen; material: SC-attached | host: Bos | place: Iran: Karaj | collected 2018-10 | reverse complement strand
TTCAATATTTACTTTTTAAATTTAAATATTTTTTATTCAATAATTATGAATTTTGATATTATTGTTTATTTCTTGATTTTTCTATAATTAATTATAGATAAAAAAATATGACAAATAATATAATATTTAATAAAATTAATTAATAATCAATTATATTAAATTGCATTTTACACAATTACAAATATTATGTTCACGTTGAAAACTTTCATTAATTCCTCTATCAATTTCATTTTCATCTCTCTCTTCATTATTTTTTTTAAATAAACATTTTGCAGCTTCAATAAAAATATTCCTTGATTTATATCCAATTTTTGCTGAATTTTCAATAAAATAATCTAAAGAATTTTGCTGTTGAAAAATTTTCCCTTCATCCATAGTAATAACTCTATTTTTTAAATCACATTTATTTCCAACTAAAAAAATTTTAATATTTGATTTGGCTAAATTTTTTACAGATTTTAACCATTTTTCAATATTTTCAAAACTTTCTTTATTTTCTATTGAATAACATAAAATTGCTAATTGTAATTTTGGTAATAAAAAAGAAATTGATGAAAAATCACCTGCTGTATCCCATATTTGTAATTGAATAATATCATTATTTAATCTTAAATATATATATAATATAGTATATTGAATTGTTTTATCATAATAATCACAAAATTCATTATTTACTACTTTTTTTAATAAACTAGTTTTACCTACTTCATTATCACCAAATAAACCAATCTTATAAGTTATATTAAATTTTTCTATATCATTAGATAAAATTTCAATATGATATTCCTCTTTTTCTTCTTTTAAAATCATATATAAAAAATGTTAATAAATACAATTATTTTAAAATTATATAATAATTTAATTTATTCAAATATTATATTTCCACTTAAAAAACATCAAAAAAAACAATTTAAAAATATAACTAGAAAAAGAAATTAAGAAAATATCCATATCAAATCTTCAATAAAAAAAAACAAAAAAAATAAACTTATCTTTACTGATTTTCACATCTAACTTGTTGTCTTCCTTCATTACTTTCTTCATCATCATCATCTCTATCTTTCCCAGTAGCAAACTGATTTTCATCATTTTCATTATAATCAGTCAAAGGATACTTTTCAGTAATAGTTCCAATATCATCAACTTCCATATCAGAATTAGGAAACAATTCCTTTAAATCATTTATTTGTTTCTCATTTAAATTTTTAGGAAAAACAATATTAAAATCTAAATATAAATTTCCAAAACGAACAGGATTATCATAAAAAGGCATTCCTAAATCAGAAACACATTTTAAAATCCCTGGTTTAATAATTTCATCTTTTTTACTTTTAATCATAATTTTTCTTTGATCTAAATGTGTAATAACAAATTGAACTCCAGTAAGTGCTTCAAGTAAACTAATATCACATTTATAAATTAAATCAGCACCTTTTCTAATAAAATTCTTATGTTCTATTATATCAATTTCAACTACAATATCACCTGGTTCAACATCAGGAAATTCATCACTTTCTCCTCTAAAAACATATTTTTTACCATCAGGTGCACCTTTATCTAATAATATTTTAAGTATTTTATTTTCTTTTGTTACTTTCTTTCCTTTACATTCTTTACATTTTTCTTTTATAACTTCACCTTTACCATTACAATCAGGACAAGTTTGTTGTGATTGAATAATACCCATCATCATTCTTTGAACTACCATACGATAACCTTTACCATCACAAGTTGAACATTTTTTCACTGAAGATGAGTTTTTTCCTCCTGAACCTTTACATTTTTTACATATTCTAAAATGTTTTATTTCTATTTGTTTTTCTGTACCTAAATAAATATCTTCTAATGATACTTTTAATTGTTGAATTACACTACGAGATTTTTTTTTACGTTCACGATGCATTCCAGTGTTAAATAAATTAAAAAAATCATTATCTGGTGCGTTTGAAATTCCTTCTTTTATACCTTCTTCACCGTATTCATCATATACTTTTCTTTTATTTTCATCACTTAATATATCATAAGCTGTTTGAAGTTCTTGGAATTCTTGTTCATTTCCTCCTTTATCTGGATGCTTTATTTTTACTAGTTTACGATATGCTTTTCTTATCTCTTCTTGAGTTGCAGTTTTGGGAACTCCTAATATTTCATAATAATGAGTTGTGTTTGCGTCTTTTTTTGGAGTTGGTTTACCAAATGAACTAAAGTCATCACCGAAAGAATTGAAGAAGAAACTCATTTTTTTTTTTTTTGATTTAAATTTTTTTTATTTTTTTTTCTGAATATTTATTCTAGAATAAATTATTCATTTTTTTTTAATATAATATTATTTGATTTATTTTTATAATTATGTATTTTTAATTTAATTATTTATTCTCATTTTCTTTTATTTTTATTTTTCTTTTAAAAAGGAATTATAATGATTAACTATAATAAATAAAAATGTCAAATCCAACAATAAATGAATCAAATGAAATTAAGGATAATTATTCAAATATTACTGAAATAGGAAGAAGAAGAGATTCAATTAATCAAAATAGAAATCAAAATCCCACTTTATATTATTCAATAGGATTAATTTTAGTTGATCTTGTTAAGGAAAATACTACAAAACCATCATTTAAAGAAAAATTAAGACTTCAAAAAAATAATATTTTCACATCACATGGTGTTCCAAATATAACTTTGAGTAAATATTTAGAAAGAATGAAAAAATATATGAAATTAGAAGATAATAGTATTATTTTAGGATTAATTTATTTAGATAGATTTTGTAAAAAAACTAAAATTATTTTAACTAATTATAATACACATAGATTATTATTTATAAGTATTTTAACTGCTATAAAATATCAAGAAGATAGATATTTAAAAAATACTTTTTATGCACAAGTTTGTGGAGTACAAACTAATGTTTTAAATCAAATGGAATATGAATATTGTTGTGGAATAGGATTTGAATTTTATGTTTCTATTTCTTTGTTTGATAAATATAAAATAATTGTTACTAAGTAATTTGAGTATATTAAAGTAAATTAATAGTGAATGTTAAATTTTATGAAGTAGGAATGATTTTTAAAAAAACTTTTTTAATAGTTATAAATTTAATAGGAGTTATATAATTTAATTTTATTTTGCATTTTTAATATATGAATTTTGTATAATATTCAAACTTATCTTTTTAAATTTAGTGTAGAAATACTAGAAAGGGAAATTAATTATTTTATAATAAACAATAATTTTAAAATTTATTAAAACAAAAAATATATTTTAAATTATTCAAAAATAGTATTAATTAGTAAGTAATAAAAAATAAATAATATATTTAAATTAAATGTATAGAAAATTAGGATTATTCCGTGATTTAAGTAAAAAATATGCCGAAATAAGACAATCAATATCAGAAAATGAAATTAATTTAAATAATTCAGGAGGTATAATGACAGAAAAAGATAAGTAATAAAAAAATATAAATATATAAATTATATATAATAGACATAACATGAATGAATTATCATCTTTAAATAAAACTCTTCCTCCAAAATATATGGAAAGATTTGATATGTGTAATGATATAATTAAAGAATTAGAAATTAAATGTATAATTTTTATTTATTATTTAGTAAGTAGATTACAAGAAAATCAACAAAAAAGATTAGTTCCTAAATTTGATGATGAAGAAAATAAAAAATTAGATAAAGATATTAGTTCTCTTATAATGGAAATGACAAATAGATTAAAAAATTGTGAAGATAATATAAAACAAATGATTTCAGAAAGTACTGAATCTGAATTAGAAGAACAAATAAAAATTAATATGAAACAAAGTATATTTTCAAAATTAAGTGAATTTACTAAAAGATTTAAATTAAATCAAGAAATTTATATGAAAAAATATAGAGAATTAGTAGGTGAAGATTTAATAGATACAAATGAATCTAATTCAACAAAAGAAAATTCAAAAAAAAATAATTTTTTTCTTCAAGATGAAGGAAATGATATTTTAAAAAAAAGAGATAATGATTTAAATATTTTATTATCTTCAGTAAATGAATTAGCACAAATTTTTAAAGAATTACAAGTTTTAATAATGGAACAAGGAACAATTTTAGATAGAATTGATTATAACATTGAAAATGCTTCAACATCTGTTAAAGAAGGACATAAAAATTTAATTAAAGCTGATGAGGCAATGAAAAAAAGTTGTGCTAAAAAAGCTATTATGATTATTATGGTTGTTGATGCAATTTTATTACTTTTATTAATTTTTAAATTATTTTTATAAGTTTAATATATTTGAATATATTTTATTTTTTTATATATTTATTTTTTAATATAATAATATCCTTGTTTTTTGGTAATTAATATTTTATTTTTTTCTTTTCAATGATTGTTTTCTTGATCTTTTGTAATTTCTTTTATTAATGATAAAAAAGCATCTTCTACATCTTCATTGGTTTTTATGCTTCTTAAAAATTAATTATATTTTTCTGTATAATTAATTAAAATACAATAGATTTTCCATCATTACAATATATTATTAATAATAAATTTAAATTTATTTTTTTCCATTAGTAATTTTTATATTATTATTACTATTTTCTTTGAATTTAATTTAAAAGAGAAGTTAATGAAAAAAAATAATTGATTCTCATTTAAAAAATATTAATTTTTTTATATTATTAATTTATGTTATTAAATTAAATATAAATTTAATAAAAAATTGACTTTAATTTATAGTTAAAATACCTCATATAAATAACATTCTATTCTAATATAAAAGAAAAAAATATTTATTTAATGTGTAGAAGGAAATTATTTGATAGTTTTATCAAGAATCTAATATAAAAGGAAAAAATTTTAATGTGCTTGTATTTTAATAATTAAATATAAAAAAAAAGTTTTTTTGATATATTTTTGGAATAATAATATTAAAAATAAAATTTAAAATTTATTAAATTTTTTAGATTTCAAATTTTGAAATTTAGAGGTGATCATATAAAACAGTATTACAACCTGATTCATATGGTTTGAATTTAGCAGCACAATTAGGGCAATATCTTTCATTATCATTTGAAACAATACAACTTATAAGAGTTTTTTGATATGGTCCATCATAAAAAGTAGAATCCATATTTTTATTAAATATAACAGAGAAAGTAGAAAGAGCAGGATGAGCATAAACAAGAGTATTCCAACCAAGTGGCATTACTTGTAATTCTTCATTATTAAACTCAAATTCATATAAACTTGATTTAATAATTATAGAACCTTTAATTTTATTTCTTATAACATCTCCATAAATAATAAATGTTATATCATTTGTTAAAGCAGTATTTTCTCCTACATTGAAATTTTTAACTATTTTCCTTTCTACTGTTGACCATGTTTTTGTTGGTAATTTTAATTCAAATTCTGTTCCTTTAAGTTGAATAGCAAATGCATTACTTAAAATACTGTTTGGAATTGATTGAGTAATATCCATATTTGGAAGTGTTGATTGCTCATCATCAGTAAATGCGAAAAGAATTGATGGATTAGCTAAATATTGTTGTCTATAATAATCAGTTATATTAAGTGTGAATGTAACTATATAATTATTGAATGAGTAATATCTATCAATTGGTGAAAATGCTGTAAGACCATAAAAGAGAGGAGCATTCTTATATGCTCCATATGTGTCTAAACCAATATTTGTATCTTCAGCCTCTACTGGTAATGTACATACACCTTGAGTTATTTTATAACAAGCATTTGAACATTCTTGGATTCCATTATATTGATATAAATTAACTTCTTTTGATGAAAGATATTTATCGAAGAATTCAACTCCTGCAATTTCAAATTGTCCTTGAAGTGAATTTGTAGCAGTATAACCAATAATAATTTGATATTGTCCTTGTGGTAAGTAAGAAAGACCTGATTTTGCTGTACCAGTTTCTGAGAAAAGAGTAGTATCATCAAGGTAATTAACTTTGAAAACAAATGTTCCTTCTTTAACTTGATATTGAAGACTTACTTTAAAGAATTGGAATGGAGTATCAGCTCTACTAAATACATTTTTAGTTACATAATAATATTGTCCAAATGTGAACATAAATCTATCATTTATTGGATTATATCTCATTGAGAAATATTCAGTATTTCCTTTTTTAAGTTGAATGATATTATCAATTCTCTTTAATACAGAAGCCATTCTGAAATTAAATGCAATAGTATATCCTGCAGTATTAGCAAGAGAAAGAGAAGTTGAAAGTGGTGAGACATGTTCATTAATTTGAAGATATTCAGAAAAGAGAAGCATTTTAACTGCATTAGTATCTGTTGGAACACAAAGGCCATTTTCAAGTTTACCAATAGAACATTTTCTACAAATTGCTGAAGATCCTATTAAACATGCTTCTTGTATTTTTCTAGTTTTGAATGGAATTTCTGCTTTAAGATCATTGACTGATTTAGCTTGGTGTTTATATAAAACAACATTAGTCATTTTAGCTGCAATTGGTGAATATATATCAAATCCGAATTGTTGACCGAAATATGCTAATAATGAAGGAAGTTTATATTCTTGAGCAATAAAATTATCTTTTGATTCTGCAACCACTATAGACATTGTTTTGTCCTTATATGATAATGCAAGATATAAAGTATATGATTGGGGAACTGATGGTAATTGTAGATTAAGTGAATATGATTGAGTTGGATTTTCTGCTGGGATAATAGAGAAAGTAATTTTTCCAGTAGTATAATCAATCTCACCTTCAATTGAGTAAATTCCATCATAATCATATCCTCTAAAGAATTTAAATTGTGTTTTTGGAAGGGAATTAAATTCAATTAGAACATTAAATGTCCATTTTGAAATTCTAATGAATTTATTTTTTTGTGGATCAGAGAAGACTTCAAATCTATGAAGTAGATTTTCTTCATCTTGTGGACTACTGAATGTAGGAGTGAATAATATTTTTCCATTTACACATTCTCCATTATTCTCATCGAATCCAGAACCACAAATTTTGCAAACACCATTTTCACAATATTTACAATCAGGTCCACATACATCATAACCAACAGGCTCAGGCTGTTTAACATTATCATAATCATCTCCATTAGTAAGAATAATATTTGTAATTGAAGTAGAATAACCAATAGTATCAAGTGTAATTTTATCTCCTTTAATTCCACTAATAGCAGATGTCTTCATTGAATTTGATTTAACAAATGTTCCTGCATGAGTAGTAACTGTTACTTGATTTCCAGAGAATACAATGAATATATTATTCCATGTATTATATGGATCATAAAGTGGAACTTCAACTGAATCACTATTACCAACTGTTAAAATCATTGAATTTGCTTTTCTAATAAGTTTTAATGCTCCTAATTCTAAGAATTTATAATATCCTTCTAGGTCATAATATGGGAAGTTAAATTGAGTTTGCAAATAAAGTGCGAAGCTATTATCGAGAATTTCTTTCTTTGTAATTTGTAATTCTTGATTACCTTGAAAAATTTGTCCTTTATAGAAATTATATAAAATATTAGCTCTTGTACATACTACCTCATCACCTCCATTCTTAACTCGTTCAGAATTATATCCTTGGGCACATTCTAAACATTTAGTTGTTGTTGGTTGATTATTCACAAAATTCCAAATACAAGTTTCACATCCTTCTTTACATTGTGGTTGAGTTAAAGTGTAAGCACTTTCGAAATTTGGATAAAGTGAGTCAGAATATTTAACATTAGGATGAACTTTTATAACATCAGCATAGATATGTGGAATTTGATATAATCTTGTATCAAATCCTGTATCTTCATATCCCCATAATGAAAGAGTACCTGATTCTTGGAATCTTTCTGGATAATGTTGATAATTATATTCACCTGTAACTGCATTTGAAATATCTGTACCATGTCTTAAAGAATATTGTAATAATTTTTTAGGAGCATCAATACCAACTAAACCTCTAACATATTCTTTAGGTTTGAATGTGAATCCTTTAGTAGAAATAGTAACTGGACCAAAGTCATTTATTAAAAATTCAACATAACCTAAATTATTCTTAACATATACTTGTAGACAAAGGGTAAGGTCTCCTCTATAGTCAGTAGGTATGAATGTTTTAACTTTATCATTTGAGTAACATGTAATTCTATATTTTGCTCCTTCTTTAAATCTACCCATTATAAATCTAAAGTACATTATTCCATAATCTCCATTAATTCCAACATTTTCAGTTTGTATTATTCTACTAATATATTTACCTTGATTTATTTCTGTCCAATCATCATAACCAAAGAGAGAAGCCGGTTGCCATGAATAACCTCTTGATTTACATTCATGTGGTTCTGCAGTTGATTTAACTTCATAATTACATTGGTAACAAAGACCTTTATCCCAATCAACATTAGAACAAATTCCTCCTAATTGCATTGGTTTTTTGTTAAGTGATGTGAATAATTCTCTTCTTGCTAATCCATCATAAACTTTTATATTACCAAATTGATAATTAAGTTCAATTCCTTTTGAGTCTCCAAATACTAAATATTTTATATTGTCATTTTTTGGGATATTTAATTTATATTCATATGTTTTTCCTACTCCAAAATCTGTAATTGTTGCATCTATTTGATTTTTGTATTTATTGAAGAGAAGTACAAATAATATAAAATCTGGCATTTCATCAGTATAGTCATGTAAGAATTGATTTTGATCATTTTGAATAGTATAAACTGATTTAAAGTCAGATGGAATTGTTTCTTTAATTAAAGGTTTCTTTTCACCATCTTGGCTAGTTTTGTATGAGAGAATATTGAAATTATTATTTTCTTGTAACATATTAGAATGTGTCTTTTTCCTTAAATTGAATGTAACTGTTAAGTTTCCATCATATGGAACAGTATATACTCTTTCATCTTTATTGAAAATATCAAATACATTATCTAATAATTTATAATCTTCTGGATTTGCTGATACTTCTTCACAAAGAGCATTGGATGTTAATGTATAACCATCTGAACATGATGTACATTTTAGTGCTGTATTACATTTTAGACAATGTTCACTGCATTGAATAGCTTTTTCATCTCCTTTCATAATATCATCTGATGGAACATTATTAATATAAATTCTTGCCTTCATTGAACCACCAATTGCTTTTGAATTAAGAGAGTGTAAATTATATTTGAAGTCTTTATAATGTCTTATAAATGGTTGATCTTTTAATGTTTGACTATAACGTGTACCTTTTCTATCTTTAACTGTAACATTAATATTATCTTTAAGCATTGAAACAATTATATAATACCATTCTCCTACTTGTAATTTATTATGTTGGATTGGAACATTATTATATGAAATTTCTCCATCTTTAAGAGTGAGATTGACATATGGAACTCCATTAACTTCTGAACTTAAAATATTTTCTTTATTTGTATTATCACCTTTAATATAAATCCATTCAGTAAATCCATAAGCATTACTTGTTAATTTATTGTCAAAGTTATCTTTAAAGTTAAATTCAACAGGAGTATTTTGAGTATTGAGTTCAGGGCTTTCTTTAATAGATTGAGCTTCGCATCTACTATCAATTGGAATAAGACCATTTGGACATGAACGACAAATATCTTTACATTCAGTACAGAAATAATCACAATCAGAAGGTAAAAATCTTGATAATCTATTAATATCTTCATTACTTGGTGAATAATCCATTACATTAAGTTTACCTATATTATAGTTACTATCACCATTTTTACCTAATAATATATATGCACTTGGTTCAATTAGATTATAATAATTTCCTGTTGGAACTTCAATTGCTTTGTCTTCTTTATTTTCTATAAGTGAATGAACAGTAACTTTAAAGTTTCCACTTTCAGTTTTTGATAAAGTTAATGCTACGAATTTCCAATCATATATAGTTTCATAATTACAATTTGCAATTTCTAAATTAGCTTCAGGTTTGTTTTCATCATTTCCATAAACAGCAACTTTACATTTATTATCAGAAGCATCAACATAGAATTTATAATTATAAGCTGATTTCATTTCATTAACAATAGTAAGAACATCTAAATTCTTTTTTAATTGTGGTTGAAGTGATCTAAAATAGAAAGTCAAAGTAACATCATTGCTTCCAACTCCTGTACCTTGATAATCAGAGAATTTTTTAACTGCACCAGATTTAAGAACTGGATCAGCTGAATTGGCTTTTGAAACTAAATCAAAATCTTCAATAATATTTGTTAATGTATGAGTTTCTTCACAAACACCATCTGAATTAAGTTTAAATCCTTTTTTACAAGTTTTGCAAACTTCACCATCTGCACAAACCTCACAATATTGAACTTTACATTTTTGACAAGTACCTGCGGTGCTATCATAATAAGTACCAGTTGGGCAATCACCAACTTTAATACAATTTCTATTATACATAACATAACCAGAAGCACATTCAATACAATCTGAACTTGTACCAAGAACACAAGTCTTACAAGATACATCACAATTTTCGCATGTTCTTGCTGTTTCTTTACAATCTTCATACATACCATCTGGACATGATGTTAAACAAGAACTTTCTAATTTATAGTAACCAGCTCTGCAAAGAACACATTTATCTTTTGCTGTACAAATATCACATGAATAATCACATTTGTCACATGAATTAGTTGTAGTATCGAGATAATATCCTGCTGGACATGAATCAACACATTTTCCTTCATATAAAACAGCTGGTTTAGTACATTCATAACATGTTTTTAAGTTACTTGAACAAACTTTACATCCTGATTCTTCACATGGTTCACAAATACCATTTACATTAACTTTTGCTTCACCACATTTATTAGTACAAACACCTTCATCCATTATAAATTCTGATTTACATTCAAGACATTTTTCAGCATCACATTTTTTACATTTTGGATCACAATCAATACATTCTTTTGTTAATATATTTGTATATGTTCCTTCTGGACAATCTTCATAACAAACTCCATTGTAAATATAATCTTCACATTTAATACAATTTTTAGGATCTCCTGGTGCACATTCAGCACAAAGTGCTTGATCACATGGAGTACATTGTTGGAGAACTGAAGTTGTTTTTGGTGGACATGGTTTAGTACAAACATCCTCATAAAATGAATAACCATCATTACATTTTAAACATTCATTTTGAGATTTACAATAAGAACAACCAATTGGACATTTTTCACATGTTCCTGTTTGATCATCACCAAAGTAACCATTTGGACATGGATTAATACATTCATTTTTATCATTAAGATAAAATCCTGTTTTACATACTCTACAAACATCATCATTTCCACATTGTTCACAATTTTTAGTAGAACATTCAACACAAACTCTTTCATCTTTTGGATAGAATCCATCACCACATTCTTCAACACAAACATTTTCTTTAATATATAATCCTTTAGTACATTTTTGACATTGAGTTAAATCACATTTGAGACAATTTTCAGAGCATTTAACACATGCTTTACCATATTGAACAGTTCCTTCTGGACATGAGTCAATACATTTTCCATTATATAAAATATTTTTACATTCATTACAAACATCAACTGCTTTTGGACATTTTAAACAATCATCTTGAGCACATTTATGACATACTCCATTAATACCAACAGTACCATCTGGACATACTACAACACATTTTCCTTGATATAAGAAAGTACCTTCAATACATTTAGTACATTGATCTATACTTGAACACATATTACAATTAACATCACAAGATACACATTTTCCATTTTCTTTATAATATCCTTCTGGACAATCAGAATAACATTGATCACCAAAGAGAACTAATTTATCTTCACAAATTCTACATTTTTCAGGTTCACCTTCTTTACAAACTTCACATCCTTCAGCTTTACAACTTACACATTCATCATCAATAACCATTGATGGTGGTTGACAAATAGTACATATTTTAGTTCCTTCAATGAAATGATAATTTCCAGTACATTTATCACATGTTTCAGCATTTGAACAACTTTCACATGTACCATCACATTTTTTACATGTTCTTCTACCTGCTATTTCTATTTCAAACATTCCTTTTGGACAAGATGGTAGACATTCATCTTCATTTTGAACATGAGAATCATCACAAACGAGGCATTTATTAACATTTAATGAATCACATTTAAGACAATATTTATCCTTACATTTTAAACATTCACCGTCACGTTCAACTGTTCCTTCTGGACAATCAACTATTTCAACACATCTATCACCTGAAATCATTTTATATCCTGGTTGACATGATGTACAAGTTTCTGGTGTATCTTTACAAGCTGAACATCCCTCAGCGCATTTTTGACATTTATTTGAAACTGGATTTCCAATGTAACCTTGAGGACATGGTTTTACACAATCATTAAGTCCACTTTCTTCTGTGAATAAGAACCAACCTTCTGGGCATTGTAAACAATGAATAGGAATAGTTGGACAACATGCTTTACAATTGGGATTTTCACATTTTTCACAATGAGGTGGTTCTTCTTTTTTAGCTGCAAAGTATGTTTCTCTACAGAAATATTCACATTTTGTATTATCATTATCTAGGAGAAGTGGTTCAATACATCTTTGACATGTATTTGGATTAGTACATTTTTCACATCCTTCTAAACAATCTTCACATCTTTTAGTTTCATCATTATAATATTTTGAAGGACCACAAGTTTTAATACAATTTCCATTATCATTTAAATAACCATCTTCACATGTTAAACATTTTCCTAAATCATTAACATCACATTCTTTACATTTATCATCTAAACATTTTTTACAATGACCATTAACATTAACATAATTGTTCATACAGTTATCATAACAATCATAATTATATTCAACTTTACCATCAACACATTCTATACAAGTTTTTTCATCAGTACAATGTTTACAATTTGCTTCACAATCAATACAATCATTTCCTTTATCAAAAGTACCATCTGGACATTCAACAACACAAAGTCCTTTATAATTGAACATTTCTGGATTACATTGATTACATTTACTTAAATCATCTGGTTGACAACTAATACAATATTTTTGAGTACAATCTTTACAAACTCCATTAACTGCAACTTGATATGATTTACATTTATCATTACATGTCTTATCAACATTATCAAGGAATAATCCTTCTTCACAATTATAACAAGTATTATCATCTTTACAATTTTTGCATCCTGTTGAACATTTTTTACATGTTTTTGTTAAATCATCTGGGTAAGTTCCTTCTGGACAAGTATCAACACATTGAGTATCATTTAAGTAACCAATTTGACATTCTTTACATTTATTTGGTGCTAATGGATAACAACTCTTACATTTATCAGAATTATCACAAGGGAGACATTCTCTATCTTTTTCATATGTACCAACTACACATAATTCAATACATTTTCCTTTATAAAGAACTGATCCTTCAGCACATTTTTGACAATTATTTTGTTCTTTACATGTAGAACATTTATCATCTCCACAAGATATACATCTTCCATTTGAAGGATAGTATCCATCACCACAATCATCAACACAATGATGTTCATCATTAAGATAATATCCATCTTGACATGAATAACATTGAGCAGTATCTGATGCTGAACATTCCAAACAAGATGATTGAGAACATTGTTTACAAACACCATTAATTGGAACATAATGAGCATCACAATTTTCAACACATTTACCATTTTTAAGATAAAAAGGAATTTTACAATTTGTACATTCATCATTATTAATACATGAAGCACATTTATCTGGGCAAGTATTACAAACGAATCCATTTATTAAATCAACTGGATATGAACCTTCTGGACAAGTAGTTAAACATTTATTATCAGAAAGAACATATGGTTTTTCACATCTTTTACAAGTATCAAGATTAATATTATCACATACAGCACAATTTTTATCAGTACATTCAAAACATTCTCCATGTCTTTCAACGTAATGTGTATCACAATTTGATTTACAAACACCATTTTGTAAAACATAACCCTTTTGACATTCAGTACATTTTTCTCCATTAGGACATTTATCACAATGTTCACCAGCACATTCATCACATTTTCCATTATCTTTATTTTCATAATAACCATTTGGACATTCATTTACGCATTTACCTTCTGGATTAAGATACTTATTATCATTACATACAAAGCATTCTTTTAAATCAACAGGATTACATGATTTACAATCTTCAACTTGACAAGATTCACATTTTCCATTAACAGGTGCTTCACCTTCATCACAATCACTAGTACATCTTCCTTCATTGAGAACTAAACCTGTTGGACAACTTTTACATTCATTTCCATTATCACATGTTTGACAATCACCTCCACAATCATTACATGTATCTCCATCTACATATGTTTTAGGTGGACATGGTGTAACACAATCTCCTTTATAAAGATACATTCCTGATGGACATGATGAACATGTTGTAATTTCATTTACACAATCTTTACAATTATCAGCTTGACATGGTATACATTCACCATCATATGGTGATTGACCTGTTGGACATGTTGTTACACAATCATCACTTTCTTCAGAATAATAATAACCACTTGAACATTTATCACATGATCTTATTTCTTCTTGTCCTGGTTGTCTTGAATATAATCTAAAGTTTTCTGTACATAAATCACAATGATCAATACATGGAGTACATATTCCTTCATCATTGAAGTAAGTTGTTGGACATGGTTCAATACATTTTCCTTCAAATAAACCATATTCACTTTCACATGATGTACATTTACCTGGTTCAGTACATTTAGTACAATGTTCTCCACATGGTACACATTCTTTATTTACTGGAGTCATTCCTTGTGGACATTGTTTAATACATTCTCCGTTATATATAAGATATGGATCTTGACATAATTTACATTGTTTTGGTCCATCACATGATAAACAGTTTTCATCACATTTTTTACATTCTTTTTCATTGAATTTATAATATCCATTACTACAAACTTTAACACAAACATTATTTTGTAATAAATATTCATTTTCACAAATTCTACATAATTCTTCATTATCACAGGTTTCACAACCTTCTATACATTCTTTACATTTTTTATCTCCTTTATAATAACCTGGTGGACATATTGATACACATACATCATTATGTAAAACATAAGGAGCAACACATTCTTTACATGATTTATCATCTGTACATTTATAACAGTTTTCCATACATTTTTTACATTTTTTATTTTCTTCATAATATCCATCTTTACAATGAGATAAACATTGATTATCTTGTAAAACATAATCTCCTTTACATTCTCTACATGTTATTAAATCTTTTTCACATTGGTCACAATTTTCATCAGTTTTACAAATTGTACATTGACCATTAATTTCAACACTTCCTGAAGGACATTTATCTACACATGATTTTCCATCTTTACTTACTATATATGGTGATTCACATTTAAAGATCAAATCTTCAATACATTCAATTGCATAATCAGGACATTCAATACATTTTCCATCTTTTTCATAACTTCCTTTCTCACAATCATTACCACATTGACCATCTAATCTTCTTACTAAATCTTTCATACAATCAACACATTCATCTTTACTATTACATTTCTTACAATTTTCAACACCACATGGTTTACATTTTCCATCTTCAGTTCTGTATCCATCAGGACAAGCACTAACACATTTATTATCTAATAAATAACTTCCCACTTCACATTCTACACAAGTTTCAGTATCTGAGCATGTAATACAATGAGGATCAGTACATGATTCACAATACCAATAATCTTTTTTATCTTCAAATTCAGTTTTAACTGTTCTTTCAGGACAATTTGTATCACATCTAAATTCATCAACTAAAACTTTATTCTTATCACAAAGGCTACAATGATCAGTTCCATAAGGACATTTTTCACATCCATCAACTAAACAATCCATACATCTTCCTTTAAATTCAGATGAACCTGGTGGACAAGGTTTAGGAATACATTTTTCTCCTTTAACATCTAAAACAAAACCTTTTGTACATTCATCACAAGTTTTTCCATTATTAGAACATTTTTGACAATTTGGATCATCACATGGAACACATTTTCTATCTTCAACATTTTCCCAATATTTATCTCCACAAGATGAAACACAATCACAATTAAGTTGATATGTATTAGGTAGACAAGAAGTACAACATTGATTATCTTCAACTTTACATTTTTCACAACTATTTTTACATTCATTACATATTCCATCTTCACTTTCAACAAATCCACTACCACAACTAGAAACACATTCTTCATTTTTAAGATAAAATCCATTTTCACATTTATCACATGTTTTTTCTTCTTTACATTTTGCACAATGTTCTTTACAATCTTGACATTTAGAATTAATATCTACATATTGATTTTCTTTACATTCATCTACTACTTCACAAATATTAGCATCTTCATCACAATCTAAAACAGCTGGTGTACCTGGAACTAAACAATATCCTGGTTGACCTGGTTTACATATTTTACATCTTGGATCTGTACAATCTATACATTTTCCATCTACCTCTGTTGTTTTTTCTGGACATTCACTTTTACATTCACCATTTCTTAATTTAAGACCTGGTGGACATGTTATACAATTATCACTTGTATCTCTACATGTTTTACAATTTGGTGAACATGGTAAACATTCTTCAGGTGCTTCATATGTTTCATCTGGACATATTACTTCACATTCTCCTTTATAAAAGAAAGTTCCTGGTGGACATTTTGTACATTTTGTACTATCTTCTTTTGAACATTTTTCACATTTTGTATTTTGACATTCTTCACATACTCTATCATTATCATAGAATCCTTTATCACATTCTTCTTTACATTCTTCACCTTGTAAGAAATATGGAATTTTACATCTTATACATGTTTTTTTATTTGTACATTCAGCACATTTTGGATCACATGATTCACAATGTCTTTGATCAGCTGAAAGGAATGTTCCAACTGGACATCTTTCATAACAAATATTATTATAAAGTACATAACCTTCTTTACAATCTTTACATCTATCTTTGTTATCTGGACATGAATCACAATTATCTGTTGTACATTCTTCACATAAACGTGAATTATCATTTTTTCTTCTTCCACTTGGACAATCTTTAACACATTTTCCATTTAAGAAATAATAACCAGTATCACAAACAACACAAACAACAGTATTATCACAGTCTAAACATCCTTCAATACATTCTACACATTTTTGTCCTTCTAAAACATATCCTTCACCACAATCTTTTACACATTTTCCTTCTTTCAAAAATTCATTTGGATAGTCACATTTAGTACAAACTGATAAATCATTTTCAGAACATTTAACACATTTTTTATCATTACATTCAACACATTGTTTTCCAACTTCAACAAAACCATCTGGACATTCTTTTGGACATTTAGTATTATTAAATAAATAATAACCATCACTACATTCTTGGCATTCTTTACTATCACATTTATCACAATTTTCCATTTGACATTTTACACATTCTCCATATTCATTTGGATAATAACCTGGATCACATGTAGCATGACATGTTTTATTTGGTTGAAGAAGAAGTTGATCTTTACATTTTAAACATTCTCTAATATTGTTTGGATTACATTTTAAACATTTATCAGGATTTTCACAATCAATACATACTTTTTTAAATGAGACTTGTCCTTCTGGGCAACCACCACATGTATAATCTTTTAATAATGAGAATCCATCTTCACATTCTTCACATTTATCTGCAGAATCTGGACATCTTTTACAATTTTCATTACATTTTTCACATTTTTGAGTTTCTCTATTTTTTCTGAAAGTTTCTGGACATTCTTTAAGACATTTACTATCTTCATACATATAATAATCATCTTCACAACTTTTACAAATTTCAAATGATGAACAAGAAGAACATCCTTTTTTACAATTATCACAAACCATATTAATAATATCAAGATAAGTTCCAACTGGGCATTCTTTAACACATTTTCCATCATAGAAATAAGTACCTTTTTTACATTTTCCACAATAAGTACTATTACTACAATAAAGACAATCATCTCCACATGATTCACAAACACCTTTAACTGGATAAGTACCATCAGGACAATTTTCATAACATTCACCTTCATAAAAATTAGTATCATTTTTACATTCAGTACATTCTTTTGGTCCATTACATTTATTACAATTTTCATCACAAGTACCACAAGTATTATTATCTAATTGATAACTTCCATCAGGACATCCAATTCTACAAATTCCATCAACATAATTATAACCTTTTTCACAAATTAAACATTCACCTTCTGCATTAGTATATTCACAATGTTCAACACCATTATCACAAACATCAAGTAATTCAGTAACATGATTATACATTGAAGGTAACATATCTGCAATAAGTCTATTAATATTTTCTTTTGTTGCAAGGAAATCAATATATAATTTTGGATTAATTGCTTTATCACTAATTTGAATATCTAATTTTTCCATAAGATCTGGAGTAAGTTCATTTGTGGATGCATCATAATGTGCATTAACATATGAATTTAATGAATGTAATGTACATTTATATCCAGTACAAACTTTTTGGAATAATAAAATAATTAATTCATATTCAGCGCATTTTGATTCAACATTAACTTCCATTTTTTGATTTCCAATATCAGCAATATGATTATTTCTACATGGTTCTTCTCTGAATTCAAATACTTTTTTATTATCTGCATAACCTTGAGCATATTTTGCAGGTTCATCTTTTAATTTTTCAGGTTCTGCTAATACCCAATATGCAACTGCATAACCTCCTTTATCGAAACCAGATGGTTCAAAAGTAATACTCTTTCCAAATTCTTTTGTTTTTAAAGGTTCTTTTTGATTAGTTGGATCACTATAAACTAATTCAAAAGCATTTTTATTTTCATCATTAATTTTCAAACATTCTTGTTTTTCTTCTTCAGGGAAAGCATCTAAATAAGAATCAACTAAATTTAAATCAAGATAATTTAAATATTTTTTTTCAAGAAATTGAGGAACATTTTCTTTTTTACAATAATCTTTAATAAGTTTAACAATTCCATCATAACCAGCTTCAATAAATCTTTTATCAACATTATCTAAACTAGTACTTTTAACATTGAAATTGCTGGTAAGAACATTTTTTAATTCTTCAACATCTCTTTCACTTATTTTTTCACCAGAAGTAATTCTTTCTTGTAATTTACCTAATTCTTTAGCAGTACTTAAAGCAGCAATAATTTCTTCATTTTCATAAACAACACCACATGTTGAAGTAAGATCATCAATTTGTTTTTTTACTTCTTCTTGTAAGTCTGAGGGAGTAGAAAGGAAACAACCTGACCTCTCAGAACTCGCTGGTCCTGAAAGGAAACAGGATGCATCAATTTTATTATCTCCTTCATTTGGTTGTTGAATGAAACTTACTTTTCTTGAACGGGATTTTGATTTTGTTTTTATTCCATTTGATATAGTTAGTAATGTGAGTATGAATATTATTGTAAGTAGATTTCTACTCATTTTTTTTATTTTTTTTTTTTTTTTTAGAAACGGATTTTTATATGTTAGGAAATTAATAATTATTTTTTTTTTATTTATTTTTGTTTATTATTTATTATTTCGGATTTTTTGAATATATTTTTTTTATGGTAATATAAAAAACTTTGTAAATGATTCTTTTTATTTTTTTATATATTAATTTTTATTTTTTATGGTTTTTTATTGAAACGTTTGTGAAAATTTTTTTATTTTTAAGTTATGAAAGTATTTAAATTAAATTTAAATGTTTTTACTATGATAATAAAAACTATATTTTATATTAAATTATTATTTATATATTGCTTATCTTCCAAATTTTAATTCCATTGATTTCTCCAATTGCTATTTTATTATTATCAAATGGTATAATTGATGAACTCCAATTTTTAATTATTCCTTTTTTTTCTCCAACAATTTCTAATTTTCCATTTTTTAATTTCCAATTTATTAATTGTCCTTTAAATTCCATTGAAAAATCTAAAGTTAATAATGTTTGATTTTTTAATAATATACATTTTGAAAAATAAGTTTGAGTTTTAATTTCTTGTACAATTTTTAAACTTGATATTTGAATTAAATATATTACATCTACTCCACCAATTATAAAATATTTATCATTTAATTGACAAATAACATCATATAATCTACAATTATAAATTTTTCCAATTTTTTTTATATTTTTATATTCAATTAAATCAATAATTCGAATAAAATCTTCTTTGGAACATCCTAATATTAATAAATTTTTATTTTTAATTTCTGTAAAAGATTCATATAATTTTTCATATTTTAAAATTAATTGTTCTTGATAACATAAATCTTTATTATTTTCTATTGGCTCATAAATTTTAATCATTCCTTTATTAAAAGAGCAAATTAATTTTTTATCATTTAATTCTAAAATTTTATATGCATAATCATCATTATAAAAAACTTTAATAATTAAATAAGTAATAAAATGGAAATTATTTAATTTTATAATTTTAATTGTTTTATCTCTTGATGTAGATAAAATATTACCATTTTTTAATTGTATAATATAAAAAATATAATCTATATGTTCAGATATTTTTATTATTTCAACAAAATTATATTGATTATAAATATAAATATTTCCTAATTCTGTTCCTGAACATATTTTTCCATCATTAAGTATTTGTAAATATGTTATTTTTTCACTAATTAATGAGGTTAAATATTCAATTTCATCAAGAGAATTATACATAATATTTTTATGCTCATTTTTTTTTGTTTTATTTTTTTTCGGCATTAAAAGTGGAAATTAACAATTATTTTAATTTATAATAAATAAAGTAAAAAATAAAATTTTTATTTTAATTTTAAATATTGTGAGGAATATAATCGAAATTTTCTTCTAGTTCATTTGCTCTTACTTTCCTATTTTTTTTTACAATTTTATAAGATTTAAATAATAAGATTCCAATTATACTAACTAAAACTACAAATATAATTATTTTAAAATAATTAATTTTTGGATTTTTAATATTTGTATAAAAACCAATAATTTCTCTATCTAAATCAAAAATTATTTGATATTTTACCATAAAAATTCTACCTAATCTCCATATTCCAGGTAAACTTTTATCATTAAATGCAAGAAAAATATATTTATTTTCAAATTTAAAAAATAAATCATTATAATCTAATATAAATGTCATATTCATCACTTTATTTATAAATGTTAAATTTTGAAATTTTTTAATATCAATATCACCATCACAAATAAAATGAATATATCTTTCATTTGTAATATAATTACATTTATTGATTATAATATATGCATCAAAAAAATTTGTTTTGATAAAATTAATATAATCAGAATTAACAATTATTCCATATAAATTAATATCTAATTCCAAATCATAGTCTTTTTCAATTGTTTGATTATATGTAATTAATTCAGAAAAAGTAACAGATGATGAATCTAACATATAATTAAATCTCATTTTATCATAATAAAAATTATTTATATCAAATGATGAATTATATTCATGAGGATAATTTCCTATTAAAAAATTACCTTCATTTATATTTGAAAAAATAAATGAATATGTTAAATTATTAATAATATTTTTAGATTTTAATTCATGAAAAAAATTTATTTCATTTTTTATTTTATTTCTTATTATACATCCTATACCTGAAGGATATTTTTTTGTTATTGATATTTTTTTAGAAAAAATAAATGGAAGATTATTTAAAATAATTTCTTTATTTTTTAAATCAGAAAAATAAAATTTTTCTTCTGCAATTTGTCCAATAAAATATTCATATTGTTTATCTTCATTATTGATAATTTTAAAAGAACTTGAATTTGTATTATTATAATGAATATAAATTGAATTATTTTGATAATTAAAAATATAAAATGTAAATTCATCAAAAGCAATTTTGGTTAAAATTTTTTGTGGAGGATTTCCTATTTTTAATTCTGTAAATATTTCACTTTCTGTTAATTGTTGTGTAATATTTGCTGTTTTATTTTTTATATATTGAAAAGGGAATTTTAAAAGAAGTGAAGTTTTCTTTATTAAATAAATTATTATGATTATAAATACTTTATTTAAAATCATTTTAATAATTAATATTTTATATCTATTATCAATTAAACCATTTTATTTTAAAAAAAAAATAAATCTTATTTTAATCTCAAAAAAATTAATTCATTTGAAATTAAAAATTAAAATTTAAATAATAATCCTCCTTATTTCCTTTAATAAATACTAATCTAAAAAAATGACATTATTTAAACTAATAAAAAAAAACAAAAATAGAAAGAAAACATTAAGTTAACAACATTTTTTTTTCTTTTTAGTTTTTACATCAGTATTTAACTGAACACCACTTCCTTGAACATTATCTTTTTTTTCTCCTTCATTAATCATACTTTTAACACTTTTATACATTTCTTTCAAAATTAAATAAAAAGCTTCTTTAACATTAGAAGCATCTAAAGCAGAAGTTTCCATAATAGCAATACCAAAACTTTGAGCTTTTTCAGTAGAACTTTCAGAATTAATAATTTTCTTATCAACTAAATCATTTTTATTTCCAATCATTATTAAATTAATATTTTTTGAAGCTTTATCTTTAATTTCATTATACCATTTATCTACATTATCAAAAGAAGATTGATTAGTAACATCATAAACAATCATAGCACCTTTTGCACCTTTATAATATGCAGTTGTTATTGATTTATATCTTTCTTGTCCTGCTGTATCCCATATTTCAATTTTAAATATTTCTTTATTTATTATAAAATTTTTGCTTAAGAATTCTACTCCTACTGTTGCTTTTGAATCAGATTTAAATTCATTACTTACAAAACGCTTTATTAAATTTGTTTTACCTACTCCGGAATCACCTACTACTACTACTTTAAATTTATATGTTTCTTTTTGGTTGTTTGATTCTGTTTCTTCTATTGTTATTTCTTCTTCAGTCATTTTTTTAATTATTATATCAGTATTTAATTTTTTTATTTTTATTCTTTTTTTTATTTAATTTTAATTTTTTTATTGAAGGTATTTCATTATTTTTAATGGAAATTAGAAAATGAAAATTTTATTAATTAAATTTGCTAATCTTCTAGAATAAATATTTTTTATATTATTTTATTTAATAAATTTTTATTTTAAAATATAATTAATTCAATTTTAGATGATTTTTTATATTTAAATACTCAATTATTAAAATATATTTTTACATATTATTTTATGGTATTAATTTGATTTTGATAATTATTCCTCTTTTATTTCATTATCTTTATCATCATCATTTTCATTTTTTAAATATTTATTTAAATTATTTTTTTGAACAATTTCTTTATTTTTTAAAACTGCTTTTTCAGCACTTAAAATATGTTTTTCAAAAGAATTATCATTTTCCATATTTTTATCTTCTTTATTATTTTGATTATTATCTAAAATTAAATCTCCTTTTTTAATTCTATCTTCTTGAATATTAATAAAATTATCATAATTTTCTTTTGTCATTTCTTTATTACTATGATAACCTTCTCTATTAGCACTTTTATTTTTTTTATTTATCATTTCATTCATATAATAATTTCCATTTAAATTTGAATTTTGAGTACCACGATAACTTAAATTTTGTTTTGGAATATTACCTACATAATATTTATTTTTTACCTTTTTATTTTGTTTTAATAATAAAATTCTATTTTTTTTTTTATCAATTGATTTTTGTAATTTTGCAAAATTTAAATAATTATGTAAACATCTATTATTTTCTTCTTTTTTTAATTTATCTGCACTTTTTTTTCTTATTTCTTCTTTTTCTTTAATAAATTTTTGAAGCTCTTCTTTTTCTCTTTTATTATTTCTATTATTAAAAGCAAAATCAGTATTGTAATAATTATCATTTGAATTTATATTTAATTCATCATTTATTGTATTAATTTTATTTTTTTCTCTTTCTGGAAATGAATTATTTCTATATGAATTTTTAGTTGTTTTAAAATTGTTATTTTGATTATCTTTTTCTTTTGAATTTTTTACTTTATTTCTAATATAATCTTTTATTTTTATATAAAATTCAAATGAATTTACAATAGGTTTTCTTTTTTCAAATACTTTTGAATTTTTTTGTTCTTTATCATTTAAAGATAAACGCTTTTTTTGAGAATTGAATAATTTATTTTTATTTATATTTGAATATGTATTATAATATTTATTATTTACATCATTTTCACTTTCTGAAATTAAATGTTCAAACTGAACATTTTCATCTTTAATATTATTTACTTTATTATTAATATTAATATTTTCTTTATTTTCTTCATTATTTACATTATTATTTTCATCTTTTTTGTTTTCATTTTCTTTAAATAAATTTTTAATATCAATATTATTTTTTTTTAATACTTCAATTCTATCTTGCATAATTTTATATTCTTTACTTTCAGATTCTTCTTCTGCTTTTTTTTGAAAATCATGAGCATAACGTAGTTCAGAATTATAAATTAATTTTGCAATTAATTTACTTCTCTTATCTTCATTTTTATTAATTGCCAATTCATTATATTCATCATATCTACTTTTAGTTAAATTTGATAATGGAATTGAGTATCTTAATCTTTTTAAAAAATTATTATTTTTTTCTGTTTTAGAATTTGTTCTTGGATAATTCAATTTATAATATTTAGAATCTTCTTCATTTACATCTACAAAAAGATTATTTATTTTTGTAGGAGGTTTATATGAACCAGTTCTTTTTGTTTTATTTCTAATCTCTTGACTATATTTTCTCATTTTGTCTTTTAGACTATTATCTCCTATTTCTGTATTATAATACCAATTATTTTTTTTATTTGAACTATTATAAAATGATGGACTTGTACAATACTCCATTTTTTATTTTAATTTTTTTTAATTATTATAATATAAATTTGATTTATTTATAAAATTTTTATCAAGAAAAATCATTTATTTTTAAATTTTTTTTAAATTTTATTTATTTAAATGATAAATTAAAAACTTTAATGCATTTATTATAATTTAAAAAAATTCAAAAAATAATTAAATTAAATTAATAATTTATTCTTATATCTTATTCAATGAAAAAATGAAAGTTAAAAAAAAATTTAATTTTATTTAATGTTCATGATGAGCAACAGCTTCTTGTAATTCATTTCTTTTTCTTAAAGCTCTTCTATGTGTCCCTAAACATTTTTTAGCAAGTTTATAAGCTTTTTTTTGAGAAGATTGTTTGGATTGTTTTAACATTTCCATAATTTTTCTTTCATAAGGTGCATGACCTGTAATCTCATGTATAATTTTTCTAATAACACTTAATCTTTTTCTTGCTATTTAAATATATATTATATAGTAATTTTACGTCTTTTAAGTTTTTGATATGAAGATGTTTCAATTTTAGTTACAATATGTCCTTTATTTAATCCCATTGCTAATCCCTTTGCCATTTTTTTAAATATTATTTTTCATATTATTTTATTTAAAAAATAAAAAAAACTAAACAATAAAATCAAATAAAAAAAAATTTAAATATTTATTCTTTATTTTTAGCCATAGTATAAACATAATGAAAATTCTTAACATCATTTTCATCAGCATTAATATTAGTAGCAACTAAAGCACTTGGTTTAGCTAATTTATCAACAGTTAAACTTGCCCAATTTTGAGTTTCTAAGTATTTTTTCCTAAACTCAGCATCACCATAAGTAATAACCATATAATGTCCTCCAGGAGCAAGAACTCTATACATTTCACTCATCATTTTAGCTGCTAAAGGAACTGAATTATCTCCACATAAAATACAATCTAAACAACCTTTATCAATTATTGTGTCATATTCACCATTTTGAATTTCTTTTAAATCTAATACATCCATTACTTCAAATTTCATTTTTGGACATTTATCTTTGTAATATTCTTCCATTTGACTTATTACTTTTGTTGAATAATCTATATTTGTTATATCTTCATAACCATCTTCATACATTTCTTCACTTAATTTTGAATTACCACAACCTACGTTTAGTATTTTATCTGTTTTTGACATATATTGAGTTATTATGTCTTTTACTCCTGAATATACTTGATACCAATCAAATGGTTCTGGACGACGAGTGTAACGTTCCTCCCAATATTCTATTTTACCGTAATGGGCTAGGATGTTATTATCTAACATTTTTATTATTTGTTTTATAAGTTATGAAAATAATTTTTATTTATTAAAATTTTAAATTTTTTTTTTTTTGGATTTTGTTGATTATTGGTTTTAATTGATTTTTTATATTGATTTGTATAAATTAATATTAATCTCTTTTACTATTGATTTAAATCATTTTCCTTATTAACCAAAATTTATAAATTAACAACCAAAACAATTATTAAAAACGATTATTTAATAATTAAATAAAAATTGATAATTAATAAAATAAAAATAAAATCAAATAATCCAAAAAAAATGGGTCTTCTTGATTTACTTCGTAAATTAAAAAAAAACGATAAAGAAGCTAAAATTCTAGTATTAGGTTTAGACAATGCAGGTAAAACAACATTACTAAAATATTTATCAAGTGAAGCACCATCAACAGTAGAAGAGCCAACAAAAGGTTTTAATGTAAAGACAGTAGTAAAAGACGGTTTTAAATTAAATGTATGGGACATAGGAGGACAAAGTGCAATAAGAAATTATTGGGAAAATTATTATGATAGAACTGATGGTTTAGTTTTTGTTGTTGATTCAAGTGATGATTATAGATTAGATGAGACAACTTCAGTTTTTAAAATTTTATTGTCTGAAGAAAAATTAAAAAAAGTTCCTATTTTAGTTTTTGCTAATAAACAAGATAAAAATGATGCTTTACAACCTAATGAAATTATGGAAAAAATGGAATTGAGTAATATTAGTGATAGAAAATGGAGTATTAATGCTTGTGTTGCTACTACTGGGAATGGTGTTGTTGAAGGTATGAAATGGTTGGTTGAAACTGTTTCTAAAAATCAAAGTGAAGGGAAATAAG
>JAEEGK010006903.1_pt1 | contig 27177 bp, 24 predicted proteins | sample 8958771 | NCBI WGS metagenome assembly JAEEGK01 (sample SAMN16246547, study PRJNA631951) | gut metagenome | biome: gut microbiome; feature: rumen; material: SC-attached | host: Bos | place: Iran: Karaj | collected 2018-10 | reverse complement strand
GAGTCGTTGGAAGGCCGGTTTGAGACCATCAAGATGGGGTACTGGGAGTGGCACGAAATGCGCGATGCATTCGGTTTTACCATGCAGCAGTACATTTACTTCGGAGGCTTTCCGGGGCTCGCACCAGATATAAAAGACGAAAACAGATGGAGAAACCTGATGGAAGATACTATAATATCACCTATCCTCACGCGGGACATTCTAGAGATTGAGGAAATCCGTAATCCGGCGCTCCTTCGCCAAGTCTTCGAACTGGCGTGCATAGAATCGGCCCGGGAGCTTTCCCTTACCAAGATACAGGGAACCATGAATAGCGGCACCGTTCCTACCATCAAGTCTTATCTGGATATTCTAGACAAAACGATGTTGGTAAAGCCACTTCAGAAGTATTCACCTTCGCCCGTCAAGGAGAAGAATTCCATCCCCAAGATGCAAGTTTACAATAGTGCTTTCCGCAACCGCTATGGTATGTATTCTTTCGAAGAGGCGGTAACGGATGCTACAGAATGGGGGAGGTTGGTGGAATCTGCCGTGGGTTCGCACCTGGCCAATCGCTCTCAATTGGATGGGTTCGAACTTCTTTATTGGCGTAAAGACAATAAAAAGGAATGTGACTATGTCCTAAAAAAAGGTCAGGCTCTTGTGGCTATCGAGGTCAAGAGCAGCAATGCTGACAACGCAGATGGTTATGAGCTTTTCAAGGAGCTTTATGGCAAGCACATCACCTCAGCGATGATTGTCGGTCCGGAAGGACTGCCACTAGAGGATTTCTTCAGCATGGACCTGAAGGTACTGTTTAAGAGGAAATAAACCTGTGGGGCCAATTATCTGATTAAGTGTGAATTAACTGTTTTGCCTTCCCAGAACCAAGGGAAGGCAAAATGCGTAATTCGCTGATATATAAGCGATTGCCTCCACGCGGACGTATATCTGGCAAATAGTGTACATTCCTCTTTGAAACTTCCGAAAAAAGTTTCAAATTTGTAGTTGCTTATGAAACTTTTTCTGATTGACGGCCATGCCCTCATCTTCAAGATGTACTATGCCTTCCTGGGCAGGCCGATGATAAATGCCAAGGGGGTGGATACGTCCATCCTCTTCGGCTTCACGAAGTATCTGCTGGAACTCATCCGGCGCGAGCAGCCCACGCATATCGCGGTGGGCTTCGACCCGCCCGGAGGCACCTTCCGCAACCAACTCTATCCCGAATACAAGGCCAACCGCGGCGAAACTCCCCAGCTCGTCATAGATGCTCTGGAGCCGCTCACGCAGATAGTGAAGGCCCTGAATATCCCGGTGCTGATGATCCCCGGTTTCGAGGCCGACGATGTGCTCGGCTCCATGGCCAAGCGCAGCGCCCGCGAAGGGTTCGACGTGTATATGGTTACGCCCGACAAAGACTACGGTCAGTTGCTTGAGCCCACCATCTTCCAGGTCAAGCCTGGCAAGAAAGGGGGAGACGACGAACTCTTCGACATCCCTCGCCTGCGCGAGAAATACGGCATAGCCCGCCCGGACCAGATAATCGACCTCCTGGCTATCTGCGGCGATGCCTCCGACAATGTGCCCGGCGTCAAGGGCGTGGGTGAAGTCGGCGCCAGCAAACTTCTTCAGAAATACGATACCCTCGAGGGCATCTACGAGCATCTCGATGAGCTCACTCCGCGCCAGCAGGAACTTTTCCGCGCTGCGGAAGATCACATCGCCCTCAGCAAGGTTCTGGTGACCATCAAGACGGATATCGACATTCCCGTTAAGGCGGATGATATGCGTCTCGAGGCTGCCAGCCCGGCTGCCATGGATCTGTTCAATCTCTATGGTTTCAACTCGCTTAAGAAGTATCTGAATGTTTCAGATTCCGCCGGGCCTGAAGGTATTCCCCCTTCGGGAGTTCGTCCTGCGGACTCACCCCACCATCCCTTCGGGACGGTCCCCCCGCTATCGAACCGCGGGTGTTACGTCCCTCAGGGGGAAGGCCTTCCAAACACCAAGAGAATTATTTGAGTAATGAAGAAGTTAGCAGTTTTTGCCAGCGGGACGGGCAGTAATTTCGAGGCGATAGCAGACGCTTGCGCCGACGGAAGGCTGGATGCGGCAGTGGTGCTGATGGTCTGCGACAAGCCGGGAGCGCCGGTGATAGCAAAGGCCGAGGCCAGGGGCATCCCCACCTTCGTGTTCTCCCCCAAGGAGTATCCTTCCAAGGAGGCATTCGAGACGGAAATCGTGGGATTGCTGGATGCTGCCGAAGTCGATCTTGTGTGCCTTGCGGGTTATATGCGTATTGTGGGAGATGTGCTGCTGCGTGCCTATGAGGGCCGTATCATCAACATACATCCATCGTTGCTGCCTGCTTTCAAGGGCGCTCACGCGGTGGAACAGGCGGTGGCCTATGGGGTGAAGGTTTACGGCATTTCTATCCATTGGGTCAACAGCGACCTGGACGGCGGCCGTATCATTGCCCAGAGGGCATTCGAGTACGATGGCGACGATCCTGCCGAGGTGCATCGTATAGGGCAGAAGATAGAGCATTCGTTATACATAGAAACAATATCAAAACTTTTAAAATGAGAGCATTAGTAAGCGTAAGCGATAAGACGGGCCTGGTTGCCTTCGTGCAGGGCCTGGTAGATCTGGGGTGGGAGATTATTGCCACCGGCGGCACACAGAAACTCCTCGAGAGCGAGGGTGTGAAGACCATCGGTATCAGCGAAGTTACGGGATTCCCGGAGATTCTGGACGGGCGCGTGAAGACCCTGCATCCCAAGGTGCACGGCGGTATCCTCGCCCGCCGCGATGTCCCCGGGCATATGTCCACCCTTAAAGAGAACGGAATCGAGACCATAGACCTGGTTTGCGTGAACCTCTATCCTTTCCGTCAGACCATCGCAAAGGAGGGCGTCACCCTCGAGGAAGCTATCGAGAATATAGATATAGGCGGCCCTTCGATGGTGCGCAGCGCTGCGAAGAACTGGAAAGATGTTACCATAGTCTGCGATCCTGCCGATTACGGGCGCGTACTCGCCGAACTCCGCGAGAATGGCAAGACCTCCCAGGAAACCCGCCTGCAGCTTTCTGCAAAGGCTTATACCCACACCGCAGAATACGACAGCTGCATCGCTAGCTATATGCGTGCCAAGGCCGGCCTTCCCGAGAAACTCTTCCTGGAGTTCGATTTCAAGCAGGGCCTCCGCTATGGCGAGAATCCTCACCAGAGCGCAGCTTTCTATGCGGATATGCAGCCGGTTCCCTTCTCCCTGGCCTTCGCAAAGCAGATACAGGGCAAGGAGCTTTCCTACAATAATATCCAGGACGCAAACGCGGCCTTGAACGTGCTCCGCGATTTCGAGGAGCCTTGCTGCGTCGCCCTCAAGCATATGAACCCTTGCGGAACCGCAGTCGCCGCCAGCATCGAAGAAGCCTGGCAGGCTGCCTACGAGGCCGACAAGGTCAGCATCTACGGTGGAATCGTGGGTGTCAACCGCGAACTGACCGCCGAGGTGGCCCTGGGAATGAAACCCATCTTCCTCGAGATAGTCATCGCTCCTTCCTATACTCCCGAGGCCCTGGAGATACTTTCCGCCAAGAAGAACCTCCGCGTCCTCCAGGTCGATATGACCCGCACCGGAGCCCCCGTGCCCCAGTACGTGGGTGTTACCGGAGGCCTGCTGGTACAGCAGCTCGACACCCAGGTCGAGACCATCACCGAGGAAATGTGCGTCACCAAGGCCAAGCCTTCCGCCTCTATGATGAAGGATCTGGAGTTCGGTTGGAAGATAGTCAAGCACGTCAAGTCCAACGCCATCGCCGTGGTGCGCGACTGCCATACCATAGGCATAGGCGCGGGCCAGACCAACCGCGTGGGCTCAGCCCACATTGCCCTCGAAGAGGCCAAGGCTGCCGGATTCGAGTCCGGACTCATCCTCGCATCCGACGGATTCCTTCCTTTCGATGATACCGTGGCCCTGGCCGCCCAGTACGGAGTCGCTGCCATAGTACAGCCCGGCGGAAGCATACGCGATGCAGAGGCCATAGCCAAGGCCGACGAACTTGGAATAGTAATGCTCTTTACGGGCGTACGTCACTTTAAACATTAGAATCAATGGGTCTAGTATATCCTCTTCCTACACAAAGGACGGCTATGGCTGCCAAGGAGATCCATCTTGAGGATTGCCTCGGGAAGACCGTGCTGGTAATAGGCGGCGGCGGTCGCGAGCACGCAATCGTGGATGCCCTCAGCCGCAGTCCTCAGGTAGAGCGCATCTATTGCGCTCCGGGCAACGCGGGCATAGGAGAACAGGCGTTCAACGTTCCCCTGAAAGACACCGACGTCGAGGGCCTCAAGGCCTTTGCGCTGGAGAATAAGGTGGATCTTACCGTGGTAGGCCCCGAAGCATCGTTGGCCGCAGGCATAGTGGATGCTTTCCGCGCTGCCGGCCTCAAGATTTTCGGTCATACCAAATCCGCCACCCGCATCGAGAGTTCCAAGGAGTTCGCCAAGGAATTGATGGCCAAATACGGAATCCCCACCGCCGGCTACAAGAGCTTCGATTCCTACGAAGAAGCCGTCGCCTACGTGTCCGGGAGGCCTTTCCCCGCAGTCATCAAGTACGATGGCCTGGCCGCCGGCAAGGGTGTGGTGATTGCCCAGGATCTTTCCGAGGCTAAGGCCGCTCTTTCCGATATGCTGCTGGATGCCGCCTTCGGCAAGGGCAGGGTGGTGATAGAGGATTTCCTCACCGGCCCCGAATTCTCCTTCCTTTGCTTCGTGGATGGGGAGAGAGTCTATCCAATGCCTCTTTCCCAGGACCACAAGCGCGCCTTCGACGGCGACAAGGGCCCCAATACCGGAGGGATGGGCGCCTACACCGGCCTGCCGTTCATATCTTCCGAGGATAAGGATTTCGCCTTCCGCGAGATTATGTGCAAGGCTGCATCCGCAATGGTTTCGGAGGGATGCCCGCTTAGCGGCGTGCTCTACGGCGGCCTTATGAAGACTCCCCAGGGAATCAAGGTCATAGAATTCAACGCCCGCTTCGGCGATCCCGAGACGGAAGTTGTGCTGCCTTTGCTGGAAAGCGATATTTTCGATATCTTTGATGCCGTTGCCGAGGGACGCGAGGCCGCTGAACCCGTCTGGGCATCGGGGGTCACTCTCGGAGTCGTGCTTGCTTCGAAGGGCTATCCCGGCAAGTACGAGAAGGGCGCCGTGATATCCGGGCTGGATGCCGTCCAGGGCAGGGTTTACCATATGGGAACCGCTTTCCGGGACGGAACTCTGGTGACCAACGGCGGCCGTGTGCTGATGGTGGTCGGAAGCGGTTCCGACGTTGCCGATGCCCGTGCGGCCGTGTACCGTGAGGTCGCGAAGATTGATTGTGATAATTTGTTTTACAGGAATGATATTGCGCACTGCGCATTGGAAATATGATAATTGACGGAAAGGCCATCAGTCAGGCCGTAAAGGACGAGGTCCGCGCCGAAGTCGCGGCAATCGAGGCAGAGGGCAAGCGCAAACCTTGCCTCTGCGTAATAATAGTGGGGGAGAACCCCGCCAGCCAGGTGTATGTGCGTAACAAGGTCAAAGCCGCCGCATATACAGGAATGGAGTCGATGCTAATCGAACTCCCCGCAACGGTTTCGGAGGAAGATCTTCTTGGAAAGATTGCGGAGCTGAACGCGGATCCCTCAGTCGATGGTATCCTCGTGCAGCTTCCTCTCCCCAAACATATCGACGAGGAAAAGGTCATCGATGCCATCTCCGCTGCCAAGGATGTGGACGGATTCCATCCCTCCAACGTCGCGGGCCTTTGGCTCGGCAAGGATTGCGTGGTGCCCTGTACCCCCGCAGGCGTGATGCGCCTTCTGGACAGCACCGGAGTGGACCTGAGCGGCAAGACCGCAGTCGTGGTGGGCCGCAGCAACATTGTGGGCAAGCCAGTCGCCAAGCTCCTTCTGGACCGCAACGCCACGGTAGTGATAGCTCACTCCCGCACCGCCGACCTCGGCGCCGTCTGCCGTCAGGCCGACATACTGGTCGCCGCCGTGGGCAGGCCCGGCCTCATCACCGGCGACATGGTCAAACCCGGCGCAATCATCATCGACGTGGGTATCAACCGCACGCCCGAAGGGAAACTCTGTGGAGATGTGGATTTCGCATCATGCTCTGAGGTCGCGGGCTGGATCACCCCCGTCCCCGGCGGCGTAGGCCCCATGACCATCGCAATGCTGATGAAGAACACCCTACGCTGCTATCGCAGCAAGTAGGGCCTATTCTGCAGCTTTTGCGGTATCCTTGTTGGAATTATACCATTCGATATATCTCTTGACTTGGTCTTTCATCGTTAAATCGCGGGTGCCGTTGCGCCAGTCGTCGATGCGCCAGAGGCCATCTTCATAAACCAAGGCCATATCGAACTCGTAGTCCGTGGGGCTATAGGGGGCGAAGGAGGGAGCATAGACCTTGACTTTCACGGTCGTCTTCCCATCAGCGACTTCCCCAGTCTCGTATTTGAGCTCGGAGTCTTCCGGTTCGAGGATGGAGTCGCCGTTGCCGTCGTACCAGTAGAACAGGAATTCGTAATCCCCGATCATTCCGGGATACATTTCCGTTTCCCAATCCATAGCTTTGTAGGCCTCTTTGAGGAGCCCGTAGAACTCTGTCGAGAAGGCCGTGGAGTCGATTTCGCTGATGTCTTTATGGTCGGGAATCTGGTTGAAAGCCCATTCGCACCACTCCTGCGAGGGGGCCGAGGGTTTTATGTTGCAAGCACCGAAGAGAAGGACTAAAGATGCCAGGATGAAGATTAACTTTTTCATAATAATTTGAGTTGGTCATGGCAAATATAATAGTAATCCCCGAAAAATCACCAGCTTGGGATCTCGCTTAGGAGTTTTGTTTTGAGGTATGCGCGGAGCAATCTCCGGCATCCCGCCCTGCCGCTTGCTCCCGCCTCCAAAAACGGCAGCCAGCCCCCGCCCCCCGCAAAATACAAAAGACGAGGCCAGATGACCTCGTCTTTTTCTTGGGGTGCGATGTGGGGCTCGAACCCACGACAACCAGAACCACAATCTGGTGCTCTACCAACTGAACTAATCGCACCGTGTTAAGGACTGCAAAGGTACGAAAAAATATTTTATCCCTGCAAGTTTTATTTGTATATTTGTGCAAAGTTTTCCGGTCAGGCCGGGAACGACGTAAACGAACTATGGCAAAAGAAATAAAGTTTTCCCTGGTTTACAGGGATATGTGGCAGTCTTCGGGCAAGTATCAGCCCAGGGTCGACCAACTCGTGAGAGTGGCCCCTGCCATTATAGATATGGGATGCTTCGACCGTGTGGAAACCAACGGCGGAGCCTTCGAACAGGTCAACCTCCTCTACGGAGAGAACCCTAACATCTCGGTCCGCAAATGGACGGCTCCCTTCCACAAGGCTGGAATCCAGACACATATGCTGGAACGCGGACTGAACGCCCTGCGTATGAACCCGGTACCTGCCGACGTGCGTGAACTGATGTTCAAGGTCAAGAAGGCCCAGGGCACCGACATCTCCCGCTCTTTCTGCGGACTCAACGATCACCGCAACCTCAAGCTCAGCGTCGAATATGCCAAGAAGGCAGGGATGATCTCCCAGGCGGCTCTCTCCATAACCAATTCCCCCGTCCATACCGTCGAGTACTATATGGGAGTCGTGGACCATCTGGTGGAATACGGAGCCGACGAGATCTGCCTCAAGGATATGGCCGGCATTGGCCGTCCGACCTTCCTTGCGCAGCTGACATTCGAAATCAAGAAGAAATACCCTCACATCAAGGTCCAGTATCACGGCCACAGCGGCCCGGGCTTCAGCCCCGCATCGATGCTGGAGGTGGCCCGCGCCGGCGCCGACTATCTCGACGTGGCAGTGGAACCCCTCTCCTGGGGCAAGGTCCATCCCGATGTGATTACCATACGCGAAATGCTCAAGGCGGACGGATTCCTGGTGAAGGATATCAACATGGATGCCTATATGCAGGTCCGCGCGCTTACCCAGGAATTCATCGACGACTTCCTCGGCTACTGGATCAATCCCTCCAACGCCCAGATGACCTCACTGCTGGTAGGCTGCGGCCTGCCCGGAGGAATGATGGGCTCGATGATGGCCGACCTTAAACCCTTCCTCGGCGCCGTCAATGCCGCAGAGCGTGCCGCAGGCCGTCCGGACATAAGCCTGGACACCCTGATGGTCAAGCTCTTCGAAGAGGTGCAGTACGTGTGGCCCCGCCTCGGATATCCTCCGCTCGTGACCCCGTTCAGCCAGTATGTGAAGAACACTGCCCTTATGAACCTGCTCAATGTCATCAAGGGAAATCCCCGCTGGACCACCATCGACAAGGATACCTGGGGAATGATCCTGGGCAAGATGGGCAAGCTCCCCGGCGAACTCGCTCCGGAGATCGTGGCCCTCGCGAAGGAGAAGGGTATGGAGTTCTACGACGGCAACCCTCAGGACATGTATCCTGACGAGCTTCCCAAGTTCCGCGAGATGATGAAGGAAGAGGGCTGGGACGAAGGCCCCGACCAGGAAGAGCTCTTTGAGTTCGCTATGCACGAAAGGCAGTACCGCGACTTCCGCTCCGGCCTTGCCAAACAGCGCTTCAACACCGAACTCGAGGACTTCCGTGCCAAGGCAGGCGCACCCATCAAGGTCGTCCGCCCCGTGGTCGAGATGCCCGAATTCAATGTGGAAGAATACGCAAAGAAATATCCCAATGCCGTGCCCGTGCAGGCTCCCGTCAAGGGTCAGCTGCTGTGGCAGGTAGATGTCGATGACGACTCAGCCGCACCCGTTGCCGGAACCGCCGTCAAGGCAGGAGAGGCCATGGGCTACGTGCAGACCTACTACGGCCGCGAGGAAATAGTGCCCGCCCGCGACGGACGCGTGGTGGCAGTCACGGCCAAGCAAGGCAAGAATGTAGTGAAAGGCGAGATCGTCGCCTTCGTGGAATAGGGGAAGCTAGGCGAGCTCGCAGAGCATAGTCGCCTGTGTGCAGTCCTTGACCCTGACCTTTACGTAGTCGCCGGCTTTATGGGCAGTATCTGCCCAGACACACATCTTATTGGAACCCGTCCTGCCGCAAAGCTCGGACGGGTCCTTTTTTGAAGGACCTTCTACCAGCACCTCGAACACTTTCCCCACGTCCTTGCGGTTGCTCTCCAGCGAGAGCCTGTTCTGGAGTTCGATGAGCTCGTTGAGGCGGCGGGTCTTTACGTCGAGGGGGATGTCGTCGGGGTACTGCCTCGACGCGAGGGTCCCCGGGCGTTCGGAATAGTTGAACATGAAGGCGGCATCGTAGCCCACTTCTTCGAATATGCTCAGGGTGTCGCGGAACTCCTCCTCCGTCTCGGAACAGAATCCCACGATGGCATCGGTGGTGATGCCGCAGTCGGGCATAAGCTCGCGTATCTTGGCCACGCGCTCCAGGTACCATTCCCTCGAGTAGCGGCGGCGCATCTTCTCCAGTATGCGGTCGTTACCGCTCTGCACGGGAAGATGTATATGATGGCAGATGTTGGGCCAGGCGGCCATGGTCTCTATGACCGCATCGGAGATGTCCTTGGGATGCGAGGTGGAGAAGCGCACGCGCAGGGTGGAGGATATCCGGGCCACCATCTCGAGAAGCTTGGCGAAGTCCACATCCTCGAAATGATAGGAATCCACGTTCTGCCCCAGAAGGGTTATCTCCTTGTATCCGGCCTCGACGCATTCGCAGGCCTCGCGGACTATGGTATGGTAATCCCTGCTGCGCTCTGCGCCGCGGGTGAAAGGTACTACGCAATAGGAACATACGTTATTGCATCCGCGCATTATGGAGATGAAGGCGGATACACCGTTCTTGTCGATACGTACGGGGGAGATGTCCCCGTAGGTCTCCTCGCGGGAAAGCTCGACGTTGATCTGGGGATGGCCTTCGCAAACGGCATCCAGCAGCATAGGCAGGCTCCTGTAGGCGTCGGGGCCGGCAACGATGTTGACCTTTCCCGTATCCAGCAGGGCATCCTTCAGACGCTCGGCCATGCAGCCCAGGATTCCTACCACCAGGGCGGGTTTTGCCTTGCGGAAGGTGTTGAAATAATCGATGCGCCCCCAGATGCGCTGCTCGGCGTTGTCGCGGATGGAGCAGGTGTTGGCCATTATGACGTCGGCTTCGGCAATTTCCTCGGTACGCTCGTAGCCGTGACGGGCCAGAATGGAGAAAACGACCTCGGTGTCGTTCACGTTCATCTGGCAGCCGTATGTTTCGATGTAAAGCTTTTTCACGACGCAAAGATATGTAAAAATTATCGTATATTTGTAAGTTGTAAGAAATGAAAAAGGCTGTCAAAATATCTGTCCTGCTGCTTCTGGCGGGCATGCTGCTGACGGGCTGCGTGAGCAAGTTCAAGAAGATTTCCGTGTCTTCTTTCGAGCTGGAATCCGTTGTTCCCACCAGCCTCCGCAGTGCCAACGTGGTGATCGACGTGGGTATCGACAACCCCGCGCCGTCTTTCCAGGTGCGCGACATCGAAGCAACCATCAAACAGAATGGGAACGTGATGGGTCTGGTTACGGGGGAGCCTGTTTCCGTAGATGGAAAATGCAACAGGGTATATCGAATTCCTCTTAAGGCCCAAATCGCCGAAGGAATTAGCCTGATGCAGGTTTTGGCCACCTACAAGAGCTTCAACCCCGAGGAATTTACCATCGATCTGCACGCCAGGGCCAACATTGCCGGCAAGGTTGGCAAGGATATTGAGTATAATGATGTGCCCCTTTCCAAGCTTATGAAGAAATGAAAAGACTTTTAATAGCATTACTGGTTCTCTTTTCCCTGTCCGCGCGCGCCCAGCAGGCCGTGCCCCCCGGTTATGTGCTTGTGGATTCGCTTGTATTCACTCCTCTGGCCGCAGTGGATTCCACCCTCGAAGGAAGCACCATATTCAACGTGCTCCCCGACGGCGTGGAAGTGAGGCAGTCCGGGACCATACGCAATGCGGTCGAAACCCGTATCCGTTCCAACAGGGGCAAGATGGTCAATGGCTATAGGATACGCATCTTTTTCGATAATTCCCAGTCCGCCAGGACTGCCAGCGAGGCAGCCCTCTACCGTTTCAAGGTCCTCAATCCTGGTATCTCCGCCTACAGAAGCTTCTCCAGCCCGTATTTCCGCGTGACGGTCGGGGATTACCGCAACAAGTCCGAGGCCCTTGCAGCCCTGGGTGCCATCAAGCAACAGTTCCCTTCTGCTTTCATAGTGCAGGAGCGTTTCAAATATCCGGCAATGGAGAACAGAAGTGCTTACCGGGTAGATACGCTCAAAGTCCTGAAGAAAGTGAACTGATATGCAGAAGCAGGGACTCGAACTCAAGCAGACACAACGCCTGTCTCCTCTCCAGATCCAGACCATCAAGCTCATCGAGCTTCCTGTGCAGGAACTGGAGCAGAAGATCCGTTCCGAGCTTGAAGAAAATCCCGTGCTGGACGACGCTCCGGATTCCGAGCGCCGCGATGACGCCGACGACACCAAGGACATCTCCATCGACGAAATCAAGGACGACGGCGAAATCCCTTCCTACAAGACCCGCATCAACAACTGGGGCAAGGATCCCCGTCCCGAATACAACACCTTCTCGGTCCGCGAAAGCTTCACCGAGAGCCTGATGGAACAGCTGGGTTACCGCAATCTCGATGACAGGGACTACCAGATAGGCAGGTTCATAATAGGCAGCCTGGATTCCGACGGATATCTGAGGCGCGACATAGAGTCCCTGGTGGACGATATGGCCTTCCGCGCCGGGATGGAAGTCAGCGAGGCCGAGGTTGAGAAGATGCTCGCCACCGTGCAGGAGTTCGATCCCGCCGGCGTGGGCGCAAGGGACCTGCGCGAATGCCTGCTTCTCCAGCTCAAGGTCCGCAAACAGACCGAAGAGGTGAGGGATGCCTACCGCATACTCAACGAGCAGTTCCTGGAATTCACCAACAGGCATTTCAACAAGGTGATGTCCCGGCTCAGCCTCGACGAGGCCAGGCTCAAGGCTGCGATTTCCTGCATCAGCCGGCTCAATCCGGCCCCCGGCGGCCAGCTGGATGACAGCTATGCCGAGCAGGCCCAGCAGATAGTGCCCGACTTCGTGCTCGAGGAGCACGACGGAGAACTCTCCTTCTCGATGCCCAGGTTCAACATTCCCGAATTGAGAGTGAACCGCAAGTACGCCGATATGGTGGCGGATGCCAAAGGCTCCGGCGACAGGGCCCAGAAGGAGGCGGCTGTGTTCATCCGTCAGAAGATAGATTCCGCCAAGTGGTTCATCGAGGCCCTGAAGCAGCGTCAGAACACACTCCAGCGCACTATGCAGGCCATACTCGATTTCCAGCGCGAATATTTCCTGGACGGCGATGATACCAACCTGAAGCCTATGGTGCTGAAGGATATCGCCGAGAAGACAGGATTCGATATCTCCACCATCTCCCGCGTGGTGAACAGCAAATATATCGAGACCCATTTCGGCATCTTCCCCCTGAAGTATTTCTTCTCCGAGGGAATGGAGAACAAGGAGGGAGAGGAGGTCTCCACCAGGGAACTCAAGAAGGCCCTGCTGGACTGCGTGGACGCTGAGGACAAGAAGAAACCTCTTACCGACGAGCAGCTGGTGGCGGAGATGGAGAAACGCGGTTACAAGGTTGCGCGCCGTACCATCGCCAAGTACCGCGGGCAGCTGGGCATCCCTCTGGCCAGGTGGAGGAAGGAATTGTAATCCCTACTGTTTTTTAGTGTTCCTGCTGCGGTGACATACCAGATGTATGTCTATCTCATCGACTTTATACCCCTTGGGAGCGTGGTCTTTGAAGTAGGCTGCGGCCATTGCGGAGAAGTCCTCGTCCACCAGGTCCTTCAGCTCGCTGCGCTTGCGGTCGAATACGTGGAGATGGGTGCGGGTGATGGCATCGTACCAGACTCTGTTGTCGCTGGTGGGGATGCGGCGGTAGATACCTATGGCGCTCAGCCCGGAAAGAATGTTGTAGACGCTTGCAACAGTGACTTCGGCCGTGTCCTCCTTCTTGATATGCTCGTACACCAGGTCGGCGCTGGCGTGGCCCAGGGCAAGCATCGCCGCGTGCACGGCTATCCTCTGCGGGGTTGCTTTCAGCCCTTTCGACTTGAGGATGGAGCGGAATGACTCCATATCCGGAGCAGTGCGGGTTCGTCTCATTACAGACAAATTTAACAAAAAATATGAGTATATTTGTAAAATGGAAAAAACAAGACTTCTCATCATAGGAGGCGGCCCTGCAGGATACACTGCAGGCATCTATGCTTCCCGGGCGGGCTTGGCACCCGTCCTTTTCGAAGGCCCCGAGCCCGGCGGACAGCTCACCACCACTACGCTGGTGGAGAATTATCCCGGCTTTGCCAAAGGAATAGATTCCCTGAGCCTGACTTCGGCAATGCGTGAGCAGGCCGTCAACGTGGGCACCGACATACGCCGTGGCATAATCACCAAGGCCGACTTGTCGAAACGTCCTTTCAGCTTCGAGATCGACGGCTCCCCGGCCATCGAGGCGGATGCCGTCATCATTGCCACCGGTGCCACCGCCAAATACCTCGGGCTTCCCTCCGAAAGGAAGTATCGCGGAATGGGCGTATCCGCCTGCGCCACCTGCGACGGTTTCTTCTACCGCAAGAAGGATGTCGCCGTGGTCGGAGGAGGGGATACCGCCTGCGAGGAAGCTACCTATCTGGCAGGGCTCTGCCGCAAGGTCTATATGATAGTCCGCAGGGATGTGTTCCGCGCCTCCGAAGCCATGCAGAAGAGGGTGAAAGATACTCCCAACATCGAGGTGCTGTGGAACTGCAATACCCGCGAAGTTCTCGGCGATGCTTCCGGAGTCACCGGCGTAAGGATAGAGCGTAAAGATGGCGAGGTTTTTGATATAGCAGTTGACGGCTTCTTCCTCGCGATCGGCCATCATCCCAATTCCGACCTTGTGAAAGAGTGGGTGGAGATCGACGGAAACGGCTACATAGTGACCTCTGGCGCCTCATCGCATACCAATGTCGAAGGTGTGTTTGCGGCAGGCGACGTGCAGGATCCCCACTATCGCCAGGCCATTACGGCGGCGGCTTCAGGATGCCGCGCCGCACTTGATGCAGAAAAATATTTGAAGAAATGAAGTTTTCAAGAATCCTTCTTGCGGCGGTGCTGCTTATGAGCTTGCTCCCGTCCTGCAGGAGCCAGTACGAACAACTCCTCACGGGGAATGACGTAGATGCCAAATATAAGGCAGCCTTCGAGCTTTTCAACAAAGGAAAGTACACCAAGGCCGCCGGTATGTTCGAGAGTATGTCCATCCTCACCAACGGAACTCCCCAGGACGATACCGTGCAGTTCTATTGGGCGCTAAGCAACTATCGCAGCAAGGACTACTACACGGCCCAGGCCAACTTCAAGTCCTTCCTCGACAAGTTCCCCCGCAGCCCCTTCTCGGAGAATGCCGAATTCCTCCGCCTGGACTGCCTCTACAAGAGCACCTACCGCTGGGAGCTCGACCAGACTCCGACCTATGCGGCCATCGTTGCCATACACGAGTATCAGATGAACCATCCCGCCTCCCTGCATACCGCGGTTTGCAAGAGGATGCTGGAGGACCTGAACGAAAGGCTGGATATGAAGGCCTACCAGAATGCCTACATCTACTACAAGATGGAGGATTACAAGGCAGCCAGGGTCGCCTTCCGCAATGTCCTGAAGGATGATGCCGACAATATCTACCGCGAGGACATACTCTTCTACACTGCTATGTCTTCCTACAAGTATGCCCTGCTCAGCGTGCCCCAGAAGCAGAAAGAGCGCTATATGGTGTTCGTCGACGACTACCTTAACTTCGTGGGCGAATATCCTGACTCTCCCCGCTGCAAGGAGCTTGAGCACTACTACAAAAAAGCGAAAGAAAAAATTTGAAACTTTCCGTATCGTCTGGAAAGTATAAGAAGTATGGAAAAGAAAATACCTACTAACACTATCACCAGGGACATCAAGAACCTGGCCGAGCCTACGGGCAACATTTACGAGACTGTGGTCATCCTCTCGAAGAGAGCGAACCAGATAGCCCTTGCAGAAAAGAAGGAACTCAACAAGAAACTCGAGGATTTCCGCGGCGAGCGCGACGCCACCAAGGAAGAGGTTTTCGAGAACAAGGAGCAGATCGAGATTTCGAAGTACTATGAGCGTCAGCCCAAACCGGACCTCGTAGCCATTTCCGAATTCGAAGAGGGAGAAATTTATTTCCGTACCGCCAAGAGCGAGGAGTAGCGCCGTGCTGCGTTCGCTTCACATAGAGAATTACGTGCTGATAGACTCTCTGGATATTTCCCTTCCGGAGGGTCTCGGCATTATTACGGGACAGACCGGCGCAGGCAAGAGCATACTGCTGGGGGCGCTTTCGCTGCTTATGGGCGCGAAGGGGGATCCCTCGCTGATTTCCGCCGGCGCACAGAACTGCATAGTGGAAGGGGAGTTCTCCGCTCCTGAATCCGTCCGCGCCGCTTTGGAGGATGCGGAAGTGGAATGGGACGGAGGGAATCTTCTCATCCGGCGCGTGCTGAATGCCAGCGGGCGCAGCAGGTCCTTCGTAAACGATTCTCCCGTGAACGTGCAGCTGCTGCAGGATATTTCTTCCTCGCTGGTGGACATACACTCCCAGCATCAGAGCCTCAAGCTGTCCGACCACCGCTTCCAGATGGAAGTGCTGGACCATTATGCCGGATGCGCCTCCGATGTGGAGGAATGCAGGCGGCTCTGGGCCGGCATACAGGCCAAGAGCAAGGAACTCGAAGAGGTCCGCGGGCGTCTGTCCCGCCTGCAGGCCGATAAGGAATACAATTCCGCCCGCTTCAAGCAGCTGGACGACGCGCACCTGCGCGACGGGGAGCTGGAGGAGCTGGATGCGGAGCAGAAACAGCTCTCCAACGCTGAATCCATAAAAGAAAGTTTTGCCGCCGCTTCCGCCCTTCTCGAACCGGAAGAGGGGATGAGCGTGGAGGCTGCCCTGAAAGAGGCCGGACGCCTGCTGGAGAAGCTCTCCTCCTTGGTGCCGGATGCATCTTCGCTGGCCGAAAGGCTGCATTCATCCCGCATAGAGATATCCGACATCGCCGGAAGCATCGTCGATCTGGATTCCCGTATATCTCTATCGCAAGAGCGTCTGGAGCAGGTCGAGGACCGTATGGGACTGCTGTATTCCCTGATGCAGAAGCACGGCTGCGCGAATGTCGCGGAGCTGATCGAGGCCAGGGAACGCTATGCCGAGGCCCTTTTCGATTCCAGTTCCCTGGAAGATAAGGCCGAAGCCCTTGAAAAAGAGCTGGACCGCGCCCGCAAGGAGCACCTCTCCCTTTGCTCCCGCATACACGCCTCGCGTGCCAAGGCGGCCCCGGGACTGGCTGCTGGAATACAGGAATCACTTCGTTTCCTGGAGCTGGACAGGGCTGTGTTCGCCGTGGAAGTATCTCCCGCCGAACCCTCCTCCACCGGTTCCGACTCCATTACTTTCAAATTCTCTTCGACCGGCAGCGCTCCGGTCGATGTTAGCCGCTGTGCCTCCGGCGGCGAGATCTCTCGCATAATGCTGAGTCTCAAGGCGCTTATGGCCCGCTACACGGGAATGCCCACCATGGTTTTCGATGAAATCGACACGGGCGTTTCGGGCAGCGCGGCCGACAAGATGGGCCGTATGATATGCAAGATGGGGGAGAATATGCAGGTGCTGGCCATAACCCACCTGCCTCAGGTAGCTGCCAAGGGCTCTGCCCATTTCGTTGTGGAAAAGAGCAGCGCAGGCGACGGCACCGTATCCACCGTCCGCCGTCTTTCCGACGAGGAGCGCGTGCAGGAAATAGCGCGGCTGCTCAGCGGCGAGCGCATCACCCCCGAAGCCATTGCCAACGCCCGCACTCTGCTGGCGTAGCTTTTACTGAAGTACTATGTGGAAGTCCGGTGTGTAGATTACGCGCCGTACGGCCTTGTTCACGAAGCCCTCGGAGCCTTCTTCGCGTTCGAAACGGAAGTCGGTCTGGAGGCCGTGTCCGCTGCAATCCTGCAGGACCTTGGGCCACTGGCGGCCGTAGGTGCGGCATATGTCCACGAAGAAGTGAAGAGTGTCATATCCGTGGAAGGCGAACTGGTTGGGCTCGGCATTGAACAGGGCCCTGTAGGCCATTATGAAGTTGCCCACGTTCTTGTCGTTGAAATCAGTGAAATACGCTGCGCTGATGTGGGTGTTCACGCTGTGCAGGTATTCAGTTTCTATCATACTGAAGGAACGTATGCGCGAAGGAGCGTAGAGGGCCACGTTGTGCTTCTTGAAAAGCATCAGGTTGACATTGCGGACGGCATCGTTGACGAAGGATTCGTCGTCTGCCGCGATGATGTAGCGGGTGACTCCGTTGGCGCTGTAGTGCCATTCGAATGCTTTCTGTATGGAGAGGCCTTCGAGTATCCCGTAGCTGATGGTATGATATTTCACGCCGGATGCCTTGAGGGCGTCCACTATGCTCTTGGAGCCTTCGGAGAGGGGAGCGCCTTTGGATGTGATCAGCACCAGGCTGTCCCCGGGAGCCATGTCCTGCAGGGCCCACTGCACCACGTCCTGATTCTGGAGCACTGTGGGGGTAGGGGTCTGGATGGAAGGAGACGAGGAGCAGAGGCTGTAGGCCTGGGGGTCGAGGGGAGAGATGACCATCTTCCCTTCGGGGCATTTGCCCAGCATCATCTGCATATCCTTGGAGGTGATGGGGCCTATTATTATGTCGTGCTTGTCGAAGCTTCCTTTGTCGATGGAGGCGCTGTCCCTTACGTCGATGGCGTCGATATCAATGGAAAGGCCTGATTTGCCCAGGTCGCGTGCCGCCAGCAGCAAACCGGAGTAGAAATCAACCGTGTTGTCGGAAAGACGGCTGCTGGTGAAGGGCAGCACTACCGCTACTTTGATCCTGTCGGGGATATCCACCACGAAAGCGGGCACCGTATCTGCGGGAGCAGCGACGGCTTCGGGTTCGGTTTTGGTTTCCGGCTCTTCTGTCTTGGCTGTCTTGAAGCGGCCGGGATAGAGCCAGCGGTCCAGGGCCGATGACGAGGCAGGCTTTTCCTTGGCGGGAGCCGGTACGGCCGCCGGAGCGGGGCTTTCCGCGGGGGCTTCGGCAGTTGCGGCAGGAGCCTGTGCCGGTGCGGAAGGCTGGGTAGGGATGAAGATCACCTGTCCGGTCTTGAGGCCGGCGTTCTCCAGATCCAGGTTCTTGTTGGCATCGTAGATGTCCTGCAGGCTTACGTTGTAGGCCTTGCTGATGGAATACAGGGTCTGCTTCTCCGTAACCACGTGGGCGTAGTAGCTTTTCCCGTTCACGCGGACTTTATCCTGCGAGATCTTTACCTGGGGTGCCTGGTAGTCCTGCGCCACGGCGCTGTAGGCACCAGGGAGCAGCAACATCATTATGGTGGTGATCAGTATTCTTTTCATAATTCAGCAGCAAAGTTAAGCAATTCTTCCGAGAAGCTCTCCCAACTAAGGCGCTTGCGTTCGCGCTCTATGCTCTGCAGGCACCTGTCTTTGATGTCGGGATTCCCGAAATAGCCCCTGATGGCGGCGGCGATCGCAGCGGGGTCGGGACTGTCGGCCACGAGCCCGGTGCCCGTGTCGCCTATTGTCTCCCTGAGCCCGCCTACGGCAGTTACCACCATAGGCACGTCGAAGTGGTAGGAAGCCGAACTGACCCCGCTCTGGGTGGCGCTGCGATAGGGAAGCACCGTCAGGTCGGCCGCCGAGAAATAAAGCTTCACGTCGGCATCGTCGATGTAGTGGCGGAAGATGTGTATGCGGCTTTTGGCCGGGGATGCGTCGATGGCGGCCTGGTACTTGTCGAAGGAGCCGTAGCACTCGCCGGCAATTATCAGCTGATAATCATCGGGGAGGGTGTCGAAGGCCTCCAGAAGTATGTCCAGGCCCTTGTACTCCCTTATCAGCCCGAAGAACAGCAGGTTTTTCCTGCCGGGCTCCAGGCCCAGCCTGCGCTCCGCCTCCCCGCGGGGAAGCTTCTCCCCGAAATGGGAATAGAGAGGATGGAATATGACCTTGCAGGGCAGGTCGGGGGCCCATTTGCGAAGGTCGTCGGAGACGGCGTCGCAGAGGGTGACGCATCCGTCCAGGCTGTGGAGGAAGTATTTGGTAAAGGGTTTGTCTATGATGTGCCTTTCGTGGGGGATGATGTTGTCGGCAATCGCCACGACCTTGCAGGAACGGCCCATCAAGCGGGCCACGCTGCCCAGGGACGGGGCGAAGTAGGGCATCACGTAGCGCATCAGCAGCAGGTCCGGCCCCCAGGCACGGATTTTCCTGGCCGCGGACGGCCAGTTGAAAGGATTGGCCGTGTCGAGCACGGCTTCGGAGTCTATGGGGAAAGAATCATCCCCGGCCGACACGTACTGTGTCTTGCCGGGGAAGAGGAATCCCGGATACTGCCGGGAATAATTGTAAGCCTTGACGTCCGCTATCTTTCCCAGCTCATGATAGAGATTTCCATTGAACTGGGCGATACCTCCTCTGAAGGGGTGGAACGCGGACAGAATGGCGGTTTTCAAATTACTTGGTCTCTTTTGCCTTGGTCTTGACGTAGGCGGCGTTGAGGCCTTCGAGTATCTCGTCGGTGATGTCGAGCTCAGGATCTGCGCAGGCAACGGGGGCGGGGAGGACGGAGCCCTGGGTGCTGATGATCATCGCATACTTCTTCTCGGCGTTGTACTCGTCGAGGAAGGACTTGATGGCATCGGCGATCTGGTTGAGCATCACCTGCTGCTCCTCTGCCATTTCCTGCTGCTTCTGGGCGGCATACTGCTGGAAGTTGTTCTGCTGCTCCTGGAGCTTCTGGCCCTGGACCTCGGCGACACTGCGGGTAAGGAGACCCTTGTCTATCTTGTCCTGGAATGCCTTGACGTCTTTTTCGAGCTTGGAGCCGCGGCGGTTGATTTCCTGCTGGATGCTGCCGACCTTGGTCTCGACCACGGAACGGAGGTCGTTGGCCATATCGTACTCGTCGAGCACGCGGTCAAGGTTGAAATAAACGATTGCGCCGGCAGCGGGGCCTTCGCCTGCTGCGCTGCTCTCCGAAGAGGCAGCGGCATTGTTGCCGGTTTTGCAAGAAGCAGCCATAAGGATCATACCTACGGCGCTGAGGATGAGAGCGATTTTTTTCATATGATTTTCTTTAGTTGTTTTCTCGTTGAGGAAGTAACTTACAAAGATAATTATTTTCTTCTAAATCCGTGCCAAGTACTCTTTGATGGTCTTCTCGAGACCCATATAGAGGGCGTCGCAGATAATGGCGTGCCCTATGGATACTTCGTCGGTCCAGGGAATGGTGCGGATGAAGTATGCGAGGTTGTCGAGATTGAGGTCGTGGCCGGCATTCAGGCCGAGCCCTGCCGCACGGGCGGCTTCGGCGGTGCGAAGGTAAGGGGCGATTGCGGCCGCGGGATCCTTGTGATAGTTGGCGGCATAGCCTTCGGTGTAGAGCTCCACGCGGTCTGCACCGCATTCTTTTGCGGCTACGGCCATTTCGGGCACGGGGTCGATGAAGATGGATACCCTTATGCCTTTGCTATGGAAGAGCCCGCACATTTCGCTCAGGAAGTCGCGGTTACTGACGGTGTCCCATCCGGCATTGGAGGTGATGGCGTCGCTGGCGTCCGGTACCAGGGTCACCTGGTCGGGAACGACCTCCAGCACGAGCTCGCGGAACGACTCCGGGCAGGGGTTGCCTTCTATGTTGAATTCAGTCTTGAGCAGCGGACGGATAGCCCTTACGTCGCTGTAGCGGATGTGCCTTTCATCGGGCCTGGGATGGACGGTGATGCCCTGGGCTCCGAACTTTTCGCAGTTCAGGGCGGCGGCGGTCACGTCCGGCATATTTGCGCCGCGCGCATTGCGCAGCGTGGCTATCTTGTTGATGTTTACGCTTAACTTGGTCATCGTGATACAAAAGTAGCAAAAAGCGCTGAAAATCGTAAAGATTTGATTATTTTTGTAAGCTTAAAATGAAAATCGGATTTTATATAAAAAAACCTGCTCTCAGGGGGGACCGCCGCATCGACGATTTGCTGTCCCGCCTTGCCGGAGCCGGCATCGAATTATATGAAATCCATTGCCGGGAATGCGTCCGGGAGGGTTCTGCCATGGTGCTCAGTTTCGGGGGCGACGGCACTTTCCTCAGCGCCGCGCACAGAGTCTGCGAGTCCGGTCTTCCCATACTCGGGGTGAACTTCGGGCGTATGGGATTCCTGGCGGCGAATTCCGCCGACGCCGTTGCCGGCGCCATACTCTCCGGATCCTGGACAGTGGAGGAGCTGGATATGCTCCAGGTCAGCTGCGAAGGTGTGGAAATCCCGGATTTCTGGCCCTATGCCGTGAACGAACTGGGCCTGCACAGGGACAGCGCCGCAATGTTGGGCGTGGATGTGGCCCTGGATGGAAACAGGCTCCCCACATATTGGGCGGACGGGCTGCTGGTGGCGACGGCCGCAGGGTCCACGGCCTATAACCTGAGTGCCGGAGGCCCCATTTGTATGCCCTCCACTCACGTACGGGTGATAACTCCCGTAGCTCCCCACAACCTCAATCTGAGGCCTATGGTGGTGCCCGGCAATACCGAGGTGGAGCTCCGCGGCAATTCCCGCAGCGGAAATATGGTCCTGAGCCTCGACAACCGCAGCTATTCCATCCCCTGCGGGACGAGGGTAAAAGTCAGCAGCGCTCCCTTCCCCCTGAGGAGGGTGAGCCTTGGAAAGTCGAACTTCATCGATGCCCTGAAGAGCCGTTTCTTCTGGGGGCAGGATGTACGCAATACGGTTGAATGATATGCAGCTTCCCGAAAAACTCCCGAGACATATCTCGATAATAATGGACGGCAATGGCCGCTGGGCCAAGGAGCGCGGCAAGGAAAGGGTCTTCGGCCACGCCGAGGGCATCGAGAGCGTCCGCGTGATTACCGAAGCTTGCGCAGAGTGGGGGATTCCCTATCTTTCGCTCTTCGCTTTCTCGGAAGAGAACTGGGGCAGGCCTCAGGAGGAAGTCGATACGCTGATGAAGCTTATGTTCAAGGCCGTGGCCGGAGAGTATGAGACGATGATGCGCAACAACGTCCGTTTCCTGGTGCTGGGCAACCGGGCCAGGCTTTCGCCCGCTCTGCTGGAGGCGATCTCGCAGCTCGAGGAGCAGACTTCGCGCAATACCGGCCTTACTATGATAGTGTTCGTCAGCTACAGCGGTAAGTGGGACATACAGCAGGCGGCCGACCGTATGGCGGCAGAAGGGGGCGACAGCATCGAGCCCTATCTCGTGACCGCCGGAATCCCGGATCCGGACCTCATCATCCGCACCTCCGGCGAGAAGCGTATCAGCAACTATCTGCTTTGGCAGGCAGCATACAGTGAATTTGTTTTCACGGAAACACTTTGGCCTGATTTTAGAAAGAATAGCCTCCTGGCCGCTCTCGAGGAGTATGCATCGCGGGACAGGCGTTATGGAAAAGTTAAGTAAGAGAATGAAGATCAGAAAGATACTTGCCCTTTCAGCATTATTGATCCAGGGACTCTTGTCCTTTGCCCAGGAAGGGGGCGTGGAAGTGGATTACGCCCATCCTTCCAAGTACATTTTGGGCGGAGTGAGCGTCGAAGGAAACAATTATTTCAGCGAACAGCAGATCATATCGTTGACCGGACTCCAGAAGGGGATGGAAATCACCGTTCCCAGCGAGGAGCTTTCCGGTATAGTGCGCCGCCTGTGGCTGCAGCGCTTTTTCGAGGACGTGTCGATGGAAATCGACCATCTCAGTCCTGCGCGCGATTCGGCATACCTGAAGATAGTCATAGTGGAAAGGCCCAGGGTTTCCAAGTGGAGTTTCTCCGGCGTCAAGACCGGCGAGAAGAAGGATCTGCAGGAGCGTCTCAACCTCCGCCGAGGCGGGGAGTTCTCCGACTATGTGGAGAAGACGGCTTCCGACATAATCAAGAAATACTACGCCGAAAAAGGCTTCCTGGAATGCAAGGTCAAGGCCGAGGTCAAGAAGGATTCCGTGGTCAAGAAGGCTATACAGGTGAATTTCGACGTGGACAGGGGAGTGAAGATCAAGGTCCAGGAAATCAACTTCATAGGCAACGAGCACGTAAAGGACTACAAGCTTGCCCGCAGTATGAAGAAGACCAAGTCCCGCAAGTTCTACAACTTCTTCCATTCCAAGAAATTCGACCCCAAGGAGTATCCCAACGACAAGAAGACGCTCATCAGCGCTTTCAATGAGGCAGGGTACCGCGATGCCCGCATAGTCAAGGATTCCATCTACACCATCGAGCCCGGACGCCTGGGAATCGACATTACCGTCGATGAGGGTGACAAGTACTACTTCCGCAATATCTCCTGGACCGGCAACTCGGTGTATCATTCCGACCAGCTTAACGAAATCCTTTCCATCAAGTCCGGCGATGTCTATGACAAGGTGACTATGGAGAAGAGGCTCTTCGGCAGCGGCAAACCCAACGAGTACGACGTGTCCAAGATGTACCGCGACAACGGTTATCTGTTCATCCACGTGACCCCGGTCGAGACCAACATACAGAATGACTCGGTCGATGTTGAGGTGCGTATCTCCGAGGGCAAGCAGGCCACCCTGAACAACATCATCATCAACGGCAACAACCTTACCAGCGAGAAGGTGGTGCGCCGCCAGGTGTTCACCCGCCCCGGATATCTCTTCAGCCAGAGCGACTTCGAGCGTTCCATCCGCGAGATTGCATCCCTCGGCCAGTTCGACCAGGAATCCATCCAGAGTCCGGAAGGTTATTCCATGGTCCCCAATGCCAACAACAACACCGTCGATATAGTCTATAACGTCACCGAGAAGCCTTCCAGCCAGCTCGAGCTGTCCGGAGGCTGGGGCGGCCGCACCTTCGTGGCGACCGCGGGCGTGGCGTTCAACAACTTCTCCACCCACCGTTTCTTCGACAAGGGGGCTTGGAGGCCTGTGCCTCTGGGAGATGCCCAGAACCTCGCCATACGTTTCCAGACCAACGGTACGTACTACACGGCCCTTTCGGCCAGTTTCACCGAGCCTTGGCTCTTCGGCAAGAAGCCTACTTCGCTGAGCATATCCACTTATTATACCCGTCAGACCAACTCCAATACCTATCTGCAGATTCTCCGCCACGACAGGATGATGGAAATCTACGGTCTGTCCGCTTCGCTGGGTAACCGTCTCAAATGGCCCGACAGCTATTTCGTGCTCTATCACGGGCTGAGCTGGCAGACCTACAAGCTGACCAACTGGTATTCCGGATATTTCTTCTTCGACGACGGTCTGTCCCACAACCTCAGCTATTCGGTGACGCTCAGCCGTAACTCCACCGACCAGCAGATCTATCCCCGTATGGGTTCCGACGTCTCGCTGAGCCTTCAGCTTACGCCTCCCTTCTCGTTGTTCCGCAAGCATACCTTCGACGCGCAGGGGAACAAACTGCCCGTCAAGAGCTGGAAGGACATCGACTATGATACCTGGGATTCCGACCATCGTTTCCGTTGGATAGAATATCATAAGTGGAAGTTCTCCGCAGCCAGCTACACCAAGCTCGCCGGCGACCTGGTGCTTATGACCAGGGCCCAGTTCGGATATCTGGGAACTTACAACCGCAAGTGGGGCTATTCCCCGTTCGAGGGCTTCCTCGTAGGCGGTGACGGTATGTCGGGTTACAATACCTACGGTTCGGATATCATTCCTCTGCGAGGCTACGAGAACTATTCGCTGACTCCTGTGGAAGCTACCAGCTACAATTCGAACGGTAGCGCCTACGCTGGCAACGTCTATGACAAGTTCACCGTGGAGCTCCGTTACCCGGTCATAATGCAGCCTTCCAGCCAGATCTTCGTGCTGGCCTTCCTCGAGGGAGGAAACTGCTGGTCCGACATAAGAAAGTTCAATCCTTTCCAGATCAAACGCAGCGCTGGAGTCGGTGCGCGCATCTTCTTACCGATGATTGGTCTGCTCGGCATCGACTGGGGTTATGGATTTGACGACGCCCAGAACGGCGGAAGCCAGCTCCACTTCATCATTGGACAACAATTTTAATTAATTTAGATATGAAAAAGATTCTATTGATTGCAGCGGTATCGCTTATCGGTTTTTCGGCCTCGGCCCAGAAGTTCGCTCACGTGAATTTCCAGGAACTCGTTCAGTTGATGCCCGAATCCGACCAGGCTCGTGCTACCATCCAGGAGTCTCAGAAAAACGCCCAGGAATCCTATCAGGAAATGATGAACGAATTCCAGGACAAGTATTCCAAGTATCAGCAGAATGTCAACAGCTATACTCCTGCCACCCGTAAGAGCAAAGAGGATGAGCTCACCCAGATCCAGCAGCGCATCCAGGAATTCAGCCAGAATGTCGAGCAGGAACTCCAGGAGCAGCAGCAGAAGCTGATGGAGCCCATCTACAAGAAGGCCCAGGAGAAGATGAACGAGATCGCCAAGGCCGGCGGTTACATCTATGTCTTCGACCGTTCTTCGCTCCTTTATGTGGATGATACCCAGAGCACCGATATCACCCCTGAGTGCCGTAAGGCCCTCGGTATCGCCGAGGACAGGACCATGGAGAGCCTCCAGGCCGAACTCGCTGCCAAAGCCGCTGCCGCAAACGCCCAGTAACCTACAGCTAGCCTCTTAAAAGAAAAACTATAACCAAAGTTTAACGTAAATAATGCAACATAAGGTAATCGATGCCAAAGATGTTGTAATCAGATTTGCAGGAGATTCCGGTGACGGCATGCAGCTCACCGGGTCTCTTTTTGCAGATATGTCAGCCATCTATGGTAATCAGCTATCCACTTTTCCGGATTATCCTGCAGAGATCCGTGCCCCGCAGGGCACCGTCTCCGGGGTGTCCGGTTTTCAGGTCCATATAGGCAGCGACAATGTCAACACCCCAGGCGATTTCTGCGACCTGCTGGTGGCTATGAACCCCGCCGCGCTTATGGCCAATGCAAAATGGTGCAAGCGTACGGCTATGATACTGGTCGATTCCAACGCTTTCGACGAAGCTGGAATGAAGAAGGCCGGTTTCAAAACCGATGATCCTTTCCGCGAACTCGGAGTCGAGGACAGGGTGCTGATCGTGGCCCCCATCACCGAACTTACCGAGCTCAGCCTCAAGGACAGCGGAATGGACATCAAGGCCATACGCAAGTGCAAGAACATGTTCACCCTGGGTATGGCCTGTTTCATCTACGACCGCCCTCTGGATTACATCTTCACCTATCTCGAGAAGAAGTTCGCAAAGAAGCATCCCGAAGTCATCGAGCCCAACAAGAAGGTCCTCAAGGATGGTTTCAACTATGCTTCCAATATGCAGATGATAGCCAATACCTATCATATCGAACCTTCCCATCCCAAGAAAGGTACCTACCGCAACATCACCGGCAACCAGGCAACGGCCTGGGGCCTGCTGGCCGCTTCCGAAAAGAGCGGCCTGCCTCTGTTCTGCGGTTCCTATCCTATCACGCCGGCAACCGGTATCCTCGAGGAACTGGCCATACATAAGAGCCTGGGCGCCAAGACTTTGCAGGCTGAAGACGAGATTGCGGGCATATGCACCGCCATCGGAGCTTCCTATGCGGGGAATCTTGCCGTCACCACCACTTCCGGTCCCGGCCTTTCGCTTAAGAGCGAGGCCCTGGGCCTGGCCGTAATGGCGGAGCTTCCGCTGGTGGTCGTGGACGTGCAGCGCGCCGGCCCTTCTACCGGTATCCCTACTAAGACCGAACAGACCGACCTGAACCAGGCTCTCTACGGCAGGAACGGCGAATGCCCCATCCCCGTGGTTGCGGCACATTCCCCGTCGAACTGCTTCGATACGGCCTTCAACGCCGCCAAGATAGCTCTTGAGCATATGACTCCGGTGATGATGCTTTCCGAAGGTTTCCTCGGAAACGGTAGCGAACCCTGGCTCATCCCTTCGATGAAGGATTATCCGGTGATCCGGCCGCCGTTTGCTACAAGCCTTCCGGAAGATGGCAAGTTCAAACCCTTCGAGCGCGATCCGCAGACCCTTGTACCCAAGTGGGCCATCCCC
>JAEEGK010006899.1_pt1 | contig 27189 bp, 28 predicted proteins | sample 8958771 | NCBI WGS metagenome assembly JAEEGK01 (sample SAMN16246547, study PRJNA631951) | gut metagenome | biome: gut microbiome; feature: rumen; material: SC-attached | host: Bos | place: Iran: Karaj | collected 2018-10 | reverse complement strand
CGAAGCAACACAAAAGTTCCAGCTCAGCTACAGTCATAAAGGCTATCCTTATGACAACGCATGCATTGAGTCATTTCATTCCCTGATCAAGCGGGAATGGCTGAATCGCTTCAAGATCAGAGACTATGATCAGGCCTACCGGCTGGTCTTCGAGTACATTGAAACATTCTACAACACGGTTCGAATCCACAGCCACTGCAGCTACATGTCCCCGGACGAATTTGAGAAGCTCTACAAAAAGGTTGTAGCATAACTTCGTGAATCACTGCCTATGGCAGAACAACACCTTGTTCTGCTTAACTATCGCACGCCGCAGCCGGCGGAGCCTGTCAATGGGGCGTTTTGCGCCGGCGCAAGCCTTTACCATTGACTGGTTCTGATGGCTGTGGCACGGAAGGAACAATACCTCATCACTGCGAGAAATATCTCATTTTACTTTAATCCAAATCTTGACATAGGACCAGTTTGCGGGACGACCATCTGCCATCCGATGAACTCATCTTCATCCAGTACAGATGCACATTTCACCATACGCGAGGAGAACTTTTCGTGGAGCAAACGTGTATCCTCATGTTTAAAAAGCTGCTGTAGGCTCAAAGCAACTGCTGTATTGGTGGGGTAGTTTTCATTTCCCAGCATCGTGCGTCACTCCTTTCATGCGCATAAACCTCTTTCTCTGTACTTTTGAATCACATCAGATCGTTCGCTCTACCATAGACTTTTCTCCAGCTCATCCATTTTCATTACAATACTGTCTAGACGGTTCCCCTTTGCAATCGTAATAATGGCACCTTCAAGATTGCCGTTTGCATATCCAAGACCGCTTGCTAATGTCTTGATATGAGCCTCTAGCGCATCTTCCAGCGGACACAGGATTGCCGCCAGCGATGGGGAAGCTTCAGTGTGGGAATACCTGAACGATGCACATTCTTCAACCACACTGCCGATTACAAATGCGTATGTCTCATCATCATATCCAACCGGTTTACGCCCTAAAAACCTACCTAACTGTTTAACGCTGTTTCGCCATCCGATCAGATATCCACGTGCCTGCTCTTTTAACAGTCCATACCTGGCTTCTTGGTATGTGGCATCCAGTCTTCTAATCTCTTCATCTCTGTTTTTCCTTCCGAATAATCCCATGGCATACTTCCTCCTGTTTTTGTAATACCTTTCATTCTTTCGTCTAGCTTTCATACGAAGGCTACGTCCTTGTCAGAGAGTGCAATTAATCCCAGCACGTCCATGAACATCCTACTATACCTTTATGAGCGTGCTGGGAGGGGGGTAAGCATTATCCTAATGACGGATGATTATCAGAACTTCTTCGTCCTCTGGATCAATGTTGTGGTAAAAATGTTCCATATGCTTTATTCGCATGGTTTTTCCTTTCTCCCCGTACAGCCGGTAGGTCAGCATTGATATTGATAGGTCTCATTTCTCTTTCTACGAACTAGATGCCTTTTTTAGTATTTCTACCCAATCTCCAGGGATGTGCATCATAAGGGCATTGCGATCCGGGCTGTCCTGAAAACTGTAGACGAGATTATAACCCTCATCGCATACTATTTCCGGGTTGACGCCCGCCGGAATGTCGTTCCAACGAGACACGTGGACTTCAAAGTGATAATGATCATTTCCATAATCCGAGTCTTTGTATGTGCAGCGGAGTCCGTCTTCTTGATATACGTAACTTGTTCCGTAGAAATTTGGTGATACAGAAGGCTTTCCTTTTATTGTTGATATCTTCCGGATCAAATCGTTAATATAGGCGCAGTATTCGATCTCTTCTCTGTCTTCTATGTACATAGTTTTGAATGTTGCGACAACACCTGGAGTCTTCATATGAATTCCTTTCTCCCCGTATAGCCAGATAGGACAGCTTTTCTACATTAGTCGTCGCTGAGTTCGCGACCGCACTTCGGGCAGGTGTCCGAGCTGGTGTGTCCTGTCCAGCCACATCCGTTGCAGTGCTTGTCCTGTGCCTGTGCCATGATTTTACCTCCCTTGTATTATAGAGTAGTAGTTTTTATAGCCCCTCTCCAAGGGCTGTGCTACACTGCAAGGGATGCTGTGGATTGGTATTGACCTCCTACCGCGCGACGGTTCAAGGAAGGCTCCAACCACAGTTCTTTGCAGATTTGTTAATCAGTTAGATACCGCCAGACGGTTTATGTGGAACAAGGTTACAAGGCAAAGTGTCTGTGGATGACAGCATCACCATTCTTTTCTCTGGAGGTATCATCATGATCTGTGTCGGAATCGACGTAGCCAAAGACAAGCACGACTGCTTCATCCTCAGCTCGGAAGGCGAGGTGCTGGCGGACGTTTTCACTATCCCTAATAACCGGGATGGCTTCGAGACCCTGTTGCAACGCATCCGTTCCTGCGCTCTCCCTGCTGACAAAATAAAAGTAGGACTTGAGGCTACCGGACATTACAGCTACAACATCCTCGGGTTTCTTCTTGACTGCGGCCTGCCAACCTACGTCATTAACCCTCTGCACACCAATCTCTACCGGAAAAGCCTCAGCCTGCGAAAGACCAAGACTGACCGCATTGATGCGCGGACTATTGCGGCTATGCTCATGTCTGATGTGGACCTCAAGTCCTACACGGACACAGCATACCATAACGAGGAACTAAAGTCACTCACAAGATACAGATTCGACAAGGTCCGGGAGAGAGCCAAGCTCAAGCAGTCCGTTTCCCGTCTGGTCAACATCCTGTTTCCGGAGTTGGAAACGCTGGTGCCGTCACTTCACATGGCATCCGTTTATGCCGTTCTCAGTGAGTTCCCCGGTGCCAAACAGATTGCTGACGCCCATCTGACCCATTTCAAGACTGTGCTGACCGACGCCTCAAAGGGCCGGTATGGTCGGGAGAAGGCTGTGGAGATCCGCGAGGCCGCCAGGTGTTCCATCGGCTCCATTATGCCTTCCAAATCTCTGGAGCTTCAACACACCATCCGGCTCATCCGCGAGTTGGATCGGGAGATCGTGGACATTGAGGCCGCCATCAAGGCAATCCTGGACGAGATGGCTCCGCCGATCCTCACCATTCCCGGCATCAGCTACCGCATGGGGGCCATGATCCTCGCTGAGATTGGGGACTTCTCCCGTTTCGAGTCCCCGGACAAACTCCTGGCTTATGCCGGTCTTTCGCCGTCTACTTACGAATCCGGCAAACTCAAGGCTTCCGGAGCTTTCGCCCACATGGAGAAGCGAGGCTCCCGTTATCTGCGATATGCACTTTTCAATGCCGCCAAATTCGTCTGTAATTGGGAACCATCCTTTGCCGCTTATCTAGCCAAGAAGCGAGCCGAGGGCAAGCATTACAATGTCGCTGTTTCTCACGCTACCAAGAAGCTCGTGCGATTGATCTTCGCCTTACAAACATCCGGCAGAGCTTTCCAACCTGCTTAACTCATTCCGAATCCAGTACAGAGCGCCTTGCCGGACGCTCGGCCTTTTTGTGCTCTTTTCTACCTTCTGCCAATTCACACTTTTTCCTTTTTTCGGTCTTGACTTTTAATAGTTAGTCTTCCTTGTGATGTATACTCAGCGACGCTGCGATTTGAGGCTGCGGTCAATCTCGCGCTTTGCGTCCTTCGCGGCGGCAGCGTCGCGCTTATCGTACAGCTTTTTGCCCTTGCACAGGCCGATTTCAAGCTTCACGCGCGAGGCCTCGTTAAAATAAACCGAAAGGGGGACGAGCGCGTAGCCATCCTGCTTCACGAGCGCGAAGAGGCGGTTAATCTCCCTCTTGTGCATGAGAAGCTTCCTTGGGCGGACAGGGTCTTTATTGAAAATATTGCCCTGCTCATACGGGCTTATGTGCATGCCGTGGACGAAAATCTCTCCGTCCTTGACGATGCAGAAGGAGTCCTTCAGATTCAGCGTGCCGCGCCGGATGGATTTTACCTCCGTGCCGGCCAGAGAGATGCCCGCCTCGTACCTGTCCTCCACGAAATAATCGTGAAAAGCCTTGCGGTTCTGAGCCATTATTTTGTTTCCTCCGCGTTTTTCAGCCATACGAGGCACCACCCCTTCCGGATAAACGCTACTTATGGATTATAGCATATTGTATTCAAAAATATAAGCCCCTATTTCAAAAAAATCGGCTGACTGCATTTTCTGCGGCCAGCCGTTGATTTTAGGTTTTAGGGGAGCACGTTCAGCGGGTCTCTCGCGTTGCCGCCCTTGGGATGATACTCAAAGTGGAGGTGAACTCCGCTGGCAACGCCTGTGCAGCCCATGCGCGCGATAAGCTGACCCTGGCTGACAATGTCGCCCTCCTCGACCAAAAGCTCGGAGCAGTGGGCGTAATAAGTTACGTCGCCGTTATCGTGCTTTATCTCAATCTTGTAGCCAAAATCGTCGAACCACTCGGAAACGATGACCGTTCCGCCGTCTGCGGCGATGATGTCTGTGCTGTAGTCGTTGGCGATATCAATGCCGAGGTGATAAGAGGAGCCGACGGCGACGCTCCTGCGGCCGAAGTAAGAAGTGAGCTCACCTTCGGCGGGCCAGATGTAGCTGCCGACGGAGAGGCGCTGGCGCGTACCCTTGCGGGCGAGAGCTGCGGAAGGCTCCGAAAGAACGAGACGTCCGCTTTCCTCACTCTCGGCGAGAACGCCGTTGATGTAGGTGTTGACGCAGGCAACCTCGGCCTTACCCTCAACGCCCTCGACATAGACGAAAACTTCGTCTTCAAAAAGGGTATCGTCGTCGGTGTATTCGGTATCATAGGGGATTTCTTCGAGAGTGACCTCTGTCTCGACGGTCTTTACCTTGATGACGGAGACCGCTTCATCGGCGAAGTTGTTGCCGACTGTGAGAAGCGCGGAATCGGCATAGTCGTTAGCGATGGTGACCTCATTCATGAGCTTGACAGAGGTGGTGTTGTCGTTTGTGTAATGCGCGATATAAGCGTTGAGCGCTTCGGCGGCTTCCTCCGTGGAATTGAAGGCACAGAAGGGAACTCCGTCAACGCTGAGGACGGTATACTTGTCAATGCCCTCAAAGCTGCCGTAAATAGCTTCCTCGACAGACTCGATTATGTTGCCGTCGGCGTTGCCGATGGCGATCTGACAGTCGACGGAGCTGCTGACGTCGTAATCATAGCCCAAAATGCCGGAAACATTATCCGTGACAGAGGAAACGAGCTCGTTAATCTCTTCTGCGTTTTCCGCATAGCCGACGAGCTCTCCGTCAACGGAGACGGCGAAAGCGACGTTCAGCGTGAAAATATAGATGGCGCAAAGGCAGCAGGCGCCAATGGAAGCGAGGCTGACCGCTCTTGCCTTTTTGGCGTGGCTGATGCTTTTGAAGCCGGTAATGAGCTTATTGAGCTTCATGGAAAGCTCGCCGGTGGACTTTTTAATTTTTTCAAAAAGCTCGGCAGAAAACTTCATTATCTCAAACCTTTCGTTACGGTAAAAGCTGAAATAGAAACGAAAAATATGCGATTTGTAACCGTGCGGTTGCAAATGACTTCAAGAAACGGAGTAAAAATTGCAAACGACAAACAATGAGTTACAAAGCGGTGACAAAATGTATATTACTATGTATTTATAGAATTGTCAAGCATTTATTTGATATTTTTGCATAATTAAGCGATTAAGGAATACTTATATACCGAGAAATTTTTGGGAGGGTTGAAAATGGCTGTGAGCTATGAAGAAACAGGGAAAAGGGCGGTGCACTCGCTGTCCCTTGTATCGCGCGAAAAGCTTAGCGTCTCGGGGGTTGAGGACGTCGCAAGCTTCGACGAGAGCTGCATAAGCCTGCAAACCACGCAGGGACAGCTTATTCTGCGCGGCGAGGGCCTGCACATCGACAAGCTGAGCATACAGGGCGGCGAGCTTTCCGTTACGGGGAGGATAGACGCGATGAGCTACGAGGAGAGAACAGACGAGCGCAGGTCACTCCTTTCGCGGCTTTTCGGCTGATGGATCTGCCCGTTTACCTCCAGCTTCGGCAGGCGGCGGCTTCCTTTGCCGCGGGGATAGCTGCCGCGCTGGTTTACGACGTTCTCGCCGTCCTGCGTTTGGGCGCGAGGCTGCGCGTTTTGCCGGATATCGCGTTCTGCGCATTTTTGGCGGCGATGTATTTTTTCCTCGGCCTCGAAGTGGGGGACGGGGGGCTGAGAATATTTATGCTCGTGTTCATTTTCCTCGGGATGTGGGCGTATTTTGGACTATCGCGGGGAAAAGTACGTCGATTATTCTGCAAGATATTTACAATAATTATAAAAACTGCTAACATTATAAAGAAACCGGTGAAAAAAATCCTTGTAATGCTCAAAAAGTATGGAAAAATATTAAAAAAACTCTTTAAAAATCTATGGGAAAGGTGTATTTTATATAATAAGAATGGGTCATTAGAGTCTAATGAGAAAAACACGCGAAAATCGCCGAGAAAAAATCGTGTTTACAGATGAGAAAGGATGGAACCGGGCGATGAAGCTTAAAAAATCAAGCATTGTTGTGAAGATTATAATTGCCGTCCTCGCGGTTCAGGCTGTGCTTTCCATAGTTTCCATCCGCAGCAAGGTGGATACGGCGGAGCATGACAGGGAAGTCCTTGCCTCCGAGGTGAAGAAGCTGGAGGCCGCGAACGCGGCGATAGACCACGAAATTCAAAACAGCGAGAATGAGGATACTATTGAAAACATCGCCCGCGACAAGCTTGGACTGGTTCTGCCCGGCGAGGTCGTTTATTATGATATCAGCGAGTGAAGCTCGCACGGCAGCATAGTTTAAAACAGTTTATCTGTTTGCGTTATACACATATTTTTAAGGAGGACTAAGGTCTTACATGGATTTGGTTGTGGGAGCAATATTGGATGGTAAGGTTACGAGCATTATGAAATTCGGCGCGTTCGTTTCCTTGCCGGGCGGAAAATCTGGACTTGTCCACATTTCCGAGATCGCCTATTCTTACGTTAACGAGGTAAGCGATTTTCTAAGCGAGGGCCAGGAAGTTAAGGTAAAGGTAATAGGGATAGACGAAAACGGAAGGATCAATCTTTCCATCAGAAAGACGCAGGACCCGCCTCCGCAGCAAGCGCCCCGCCATAAGCCGGCGCAGGGCGGCTCCTTCTCTTCACAGAAGGGCGGCAATAACCGCGCTCCGCAGGCTCAGACCGAGCTTTCCTTTGAGGACAGGCTCAAGCAGTTTATGGCAGATTCGGACAGCAAGATTTCCGGCATACGCCAGTATGAGCGGAAGTCCAGCCGCCGCGGAAGAAACGGCAGATAATCACTATGGGCCGGGGGCTTGCTCCCGGCCCATAGACTATAGACAAAGCAATGAACGAAAAGCTCCCGGAAAACAGCGTGGAATAATGGCGGGCTCGGCGCTATAGTCGCGCTCGCCGCAAAAAGGATGCGACTACAATGAAAAAAACGTTTGCCCTCGTCCTCGCTTTTGCTATGCTCTTTGCCCTTGCCTCATGCGGTGAATCCGCGCCCTCTCCCTCGTCCGCTGCGTCGGAGAAAAGGCTGCAGGCAGAGCAGTTCGTCTTTACGCGCGAAAACTTTCCCCGCCTCAACGGCTCGACGGCGATGGTTCCGCTCGGAGAGGCGATCGCAAGCGTCCTGCTGGGCGAAACGCGCGAAGAGGTCGCAGATCTTATAGATTTTTCGCGCACGACGGAGTCTTACCGCCAGCTTATGAACGGCTATGCCGATTTGCTCATTTCCGGCGCGCCTCCGGCGCAGATTTACGAGGAAAAGGAAGCGCTCGGCTTTGACTGGGAGCTTTCCGCCTTTGCCGTGGATGGGCTGGTATTCGTCGTGAACGCGGATAACCCCGTGGACAGCCTCACGACGGAGCAAATTCAGAAAATCTACTCCGGCGAAATAAAAAACTGGAGCGAGGTCGGCGGCGACGACGTTGAGATAGTCCCCTTCCAGCGCAACGAGGAGGCGGGCAGCCAAACGGCCATGAAAAAGCTCGTCATGGGCGACATTCCGCTCATGGAGCCTCCGGCGGAGTACGTAAGCGGTGCGATGGGCGACCTTGTGAAGGTTGTCGCATCATATAACGACAGCGCCGCCGCGATTGGCTACACGGTCTATTACTACGCGCACGATATGAAGATGGCGGACGGCCTGAAGCTCCTCGCCGTCAACGGCGTCGCGCCGAGCGCGGAAACGATACGCTCGCGCGAGTACCCGTTCATAAACGATTCCTACGCCGTAATAAAAGCGGGCCTGCCGGACGACGCGCCCGCGAAAGTGCTTTATAACTGGCTTCTCGGCGCCGAGGGGCAAAGACTCGTCGCGCATGAGGGCTATGTAAGCATAACGGACGCGGAGGGTGAGGGATGAAAAGGCAGATAGCCGCGGCGCTTTTGCTTGCATTTCTGCTCACGGGCTGCGCTGCGCAGAACACGCCCGGCGCGGAGCTTACGCAGGAGGCGGATCCGCAGAGCGCGGTTTACACAGATTGGTCGAAGCTCACGCCCTACGCCCCGCCGCAGGAGATTTACGGATTTCACGCCGGTTACAGCGCTTACGATGATTTTGCTCCGCGCGATGATTACGGCGCGCTGCTGCCTTACGTCGGAAAATATGTCCCGATGAGCATGTATGTGATTGAGGCATTGCCTCTGTATGGCATAGTTACGGCGAAGGGCGAGCTCGTTACCGAGCCGATCTATGCTGAGATGCGGTATTTCGATGATTTCATGCTCCTTTATCGCGGCGACCCGGAGGGCGTCAGCGGCGGAGATTCCTACGCCGGAGGAAGATTTTCCCGGACTCTTGCCGCGCCGGACGGGAGCTGGACGCGCGAACTCACGGACAGCTATTATGTTGCGAGCGGGAAGGGGATGCTTATGACGGCCTCCGCAGATAATTCCCTCGCGCTCTGGAACGCGCAGGGTGAGGTCGTCATGCGCTTTGACGGCACGCTCTTTGAGCCGTATCTCGGAGAAAACATCGTCTGGGGCGATGAGGGCGGTCCTTGGGTAGATTGGGCGGATGAACGCCTCGGCTACGTTACCTCCTTTCAGGTCAACCGCGAATATTTCGAGCAGGGAGTTCGCTTCTACCTCGATTTTACCGACGGCAGCGTTATGGCCGAGCCGCCGGAGGGATATCCGGCTGAAATCGAATATGATGAGAACATTCTCAGAGAGCCCGTTCCGCCCAAAATTGAGGGCGCTCACGGCCTGTATCCATATTATGACCCCGTAACGGGCGAACTGTATTTTTGTGGTTATTACAGCGCAGACGGAGAGCCTCCATACCATCCCTCCTTTTTTGACAGCGAGGGGAGGCTCCTGCTTGAGGATAGCAGCATGCTGTATTTTGAGGATGCAAATATCCTCCGTGCCGGGCTCTGCTCCACGATAGAGGACGGCTGCTTCTGCTATCGCTCGGTGAAGGATCGAAGCCTTGTGTTCCGCAAACGAATGGAGACGAATTTGGACTGACAGGCCGCCGCACCGCGCAAAAAAGCGCGGGCTGCCCGGGAAAGGCAGCCCGCAAAGTGGGTTGTGGGATAAAGATATGAACTTTCGGCCCGCTCCTGCGAGCCTCAGCCCCCACCGGGCGAAATTCGCCGCTTGGTTAAGCTGTGATTAGATAATACCACTATTGGCATAATATGTAAATAGCGGATTTTGCCGAAGCCCGACTACTTTTGGGTAAAACCGTCGGGGTGCTCGGGAAAAACTGCGGTACGGAGGATAAAATGCGCGATATAAGCTTTGAAGAAATAGCCTCTTTGGTGGAAAAGCTCTGCATCAGGGCAAACACCGTCCTGCCGCCGGAGCTTGCGATAATGCTCGAATGCGCCTCGGAGGACGAGGGCTGCGACGCGGCCCGCTGCGCGTTGGAGGACATCGTTGAGAACTATAAATACGCGGACATGGCGGAACTCCCGATATGTCAGGACACGGGCATGGCCGTCGTCTTTGCGGAAATCGGGCAGGACGCGCATATCTGCGGCGGCCTCTTTTCCGACGCTGTGAACGAGGGTGTCCGCCGCGGCTACGTTAACGGCTGCCTCAGGAAATCCGTCGTGCGCGACCCGCTGCGCCGCGAAAACACGCAGGACAACACGCCCGCCGTGCTGCACGTTTCACTTGTCGAGGGCGACGGGGTGAACATAACCGTCGCGCCGAAGGGCTTCGGCAGCGAGAATATGAGCGCGATGAAGATGTTCCTGCCCTCCTGCTCTCAGGCCGACATTGAGGATTTCATCGTTGAAACCGTGAAAAAGGCCGGGGCGAGGCCCTGCCCGCCGGTGGTGCTCGGCGTGGGGCTCGGAGGAACGGTAGAGCTTGCCGCACTCACGGCGAAGAAGGCGCTTATCCGCCCGGCTGACCGGCGAAACGCCGACCCGTACTACGCCGAGATGGAAAAGCGCGTCCTCGAGAAGATAAACTCGCTCGGCATCGGCGCGCAGGGCTTCGGCGGGGCGCACACGGCGCTGGCTGTTAATATCGACGCGCAGCCCACCCATATTGCAGGCCTGCCCTGCGTCGTCAATATGGGCTGCCATGTAACGCGGCACGCCTCGGGGAAGATATAAATTGAACAAAAATGAAGCGTTAATTTCGCCAGGTTTTCGTGAAAAAAGCTTCATTTTTTTCAACACTTATGTTATAATGATTACACCAAAGGTACACAAGCTTTCACCCTTTGGTAATCCGGCACCGAGAGGAGCGTTATTTATGAAGTTCGTCTATACCGAAAAGAAAATTCATGCAAGAAATGATCTCAAGGATTATGCTGATAAGAAAATCAGCAAGCTCGATCGTCTGTTTAAAGGCGAATCGACGGCGTATGTTAAGTTTTCCATCGAGAAGAACCGCCATAACGTTGAGCTTACGGTAGAGAATAACGGAATGTTTTACAGGGTAAGCGAGACTACGAGCGATATGTTCGCCTCCGTCGATTCCGCTGTTGCCGCGCTTGAGCGCCAGATCCGCAAGAACAAGACCCGTCTGGCAAAGCGCATCCACGAGGGCGTTCTTGAGAAGGAATTTGCCCCTGCGGTTGATGCGCCGGAAGAGGAAGAGGGCGAATTCAAGGTCATCCGCACGAAACGTTTTTCCATCAAGCCCATGTCCGTTGAGGAGGCTATCCTCCAGATGAACCTGTTGGAGCATGAGTTCTTCGTGTTCAAAAACCAGGATGAAGGCGACACATTCTCTGTCGTTTACAGAAGAAGAGACGGCGGTTATGGTCTCATCGAGTCTGATAACGTGTGATTGCGTGTGACATTATAATATTATATTATTAATGTTCTTTTTCTCGCCGCTTACGCGGCAAACGAAAAAGATGGCATGTTATACCATATCCTTCGGATATGGTATAACAACCGCAAAGAGATAAATATACGCCTCGCCGCGAGAGCGGCGAGGCGTTTTGCACCCTGAAAAACGGCTGCGGCAGGTTTCAATCCCTGCCGCAGCCGATAAATTTTGCTTGTTCGGTTTACGCTTATGCCTCGGCTTTCCAGAGACCGTGAAGGTTGCAGTATTCGTAGGCGGCGACGAGCTCGTCAGCGCCGGAAAGGACAAACTCAGCCTCGGGCTTTTCGCCGGGCTTGAGCTCTTTTTTCTGCCAGCCCTGCTTGGTCTCAATGGCTATCCACTGGATATAATGAGCCTCCTGCATGGGGTGCTCTGCCTGGCTGATCTTTACGGAAACGGTATTGCCGCTGACAGAGATAACGGGGGTGTGCTTTTCGGCGGCGGCTCCGCTGGAGTTAGGCTCAAGGGCCTTCATTTCTTCGCCGCAGCATACGCAGCGGACGCCGGAATCATTGAAATGGATGATGATATTGCCGCAGTGCTCGCATCTGTAAAAAGTCATGCTGTTAAGCCTCCGTTTCTGATGATTATGTAAACTTAAAGGGATTACGCCTTCTTCTCAAAGAGCTCTGCCGCCTGCTTGAGGATGCTGGTTATCTCAAGGTGCTGCGGGCAATGCTCCTCGCAGGACTTGCAGTCTACGCAGCTTGAAGCCTTGCCGCCCATCATGGTTATCATGCCGTAGGTGCGGGCGGCGCCGGTGAGGTTCTGATACTTCGTGTATTCGTTCATCTGCTCGATGATGGCAGGGGTGGGGATATGCTGCGGGCAGTTGGTGATGCAGTATTTGCAGCCGGTGCAGGGGATGACGGGGATGGAGTCGATGACCTTGAGGGCCTTGGCGATAACCTCGCGCTCCTCGTCGGTGAGGGGCTTTACGTCCTTCATCGTCTTGGTGTTGTCGTCCACCTGCTCAAGCGTCGTCATGCCGGAGAGAATGGTGATAAGACCATCGAGCGAGGCGCAGAAGCGGATGGCCCAGGAAGCGAGCGAAGCGTCAGGCGCGTAATCCTTGAGGATCTTCGCCGCGTCCGGATGCATGGAGGCGAGGGCGCCGCCGCGAACGGGCTCCATGATGGTAACGGGTACGTTGTGCTTCATCGCCGTCTCATAGCAAAGACGGGCCTGAACCTTTTCACTCTCCCAGTCGGCGTAATTTATCTGGAGCTGGACGAGCTCGGTCTCCGGGTGAGCGGTGAGGATCTTGTCGAGGCAGGCCGCGGGGGAATGGAAGGAGAAGCCTATGTGCTTGACGAGGCCGCGCTCCTTGAGCTTCTTCATATAATCCCAGCCGCCGGTCTTGTCGATAAGCTCAAGCTGAGACTCGCCGATGCCGTGCAGGAAATAATAGTCGAAATACTCAAGCCCCGTGCGCTGAAGCTGCGTCTGGAAAATGCGCTCATAGTCCGCCTCGCCCTTGATGTCCCAAAGCGGCATCTTGTCCGTGACGGTGAATTTGTCGCGCGGATAGCGCTTTACGACTGCCTCGCGCAGCGCCTCCTCGGACTTTCCGCCGTGATAGAGATAGGCCGTGTCGAAATAGGTGTAGCCGCGCTCAAGGAAGAGGTCTACCATTTGCTTGACCTTTTCAAGGTCGATGTCCTGATCCGTGCCGCCCGGGATGGTGGGCAGACGCATGAGTCCGAAGCCGAGCTTCGGGGTGTTTTTGCCGAGATAGTCTTTCATGAAAGTTTCCTCCAATACCGATATATATTTAAATTTTCAAAGCAAGGTTAATGACCTCAAGGCCGCAGGACAGCGCATAGTTCACGGTATATGCCGTGCCGCCCGTGGTCTGCGTGAGGTAGCATACGCAGGTTTCGCTCCTGTCAACCATATAACGGTCTCTCCTGAGCATACAGGTCTTGTCGTAATGCTCGGAGAGGAAAACCGTACTGTCCGCCGCAGCCATTATCTCTTCATAGGCTATCCTGTCGCGCAGGGACCAGCGCTTTTCCATGCCCTCATAGGGAATGGCGAGCATTAGGCGCAGCGCGGGAAATTCCGCTTTTGCGCGGATAACGCTCCGCGCCGCGAGAGTATCGAAGCCGAGCGCGCCGCCGCAATAAAAGCTTTCCGTCCCGCGAGCCGCAAGCGCGGCGATTTCCGCGTCCAGCGCTGCGCTCAGAGACGTAAGCTCGCCCTCCGGGATAAGTCTGTGGCCGCTGAAGCAGCAGGATTTGGGTTCCAAAGCGTACCTCCGTGTATCGTTGCAGACAGTTCTTTATGCTATTATAATATACAAGCCCCTGCCTTGCAAGAATTAATTATAACAAGTGCCCAATATTGTAAGCGCTGCGGGGTAGGCCGTCATTCGTAAAGCACATCAATCAATGCGAAAAAAGTTGTTTACTAATCCCGCGGGTTATCATAAAATATTATTATAAATATACTGGCAAATCAGCATTATACTTATAAGGAGTGGTTATATGTTCAAGCTCAGCGAGGTTACGCCGAGAGTTCAAAGACTCAGACAGCTTCACCGCGACAGCATCCCTTCCCTTGACGCAGACCGCACAAGGATAATCACCGAATATTATAAAGAAAGCATTTACGAGGTCCCCATCATCCGCCGCGCGAGGGCCTGCTATGAGATACTCACGAAGATGCAGATCCGCGTCGAGCCGGACGAGCTCATCGTGGGCAACGTCGGCAAATATTTCCGCGGAGTAAACGTATGGGCGGAGTATGGACTGGACTGGCTCGTGAACGATTTTGACTCCGGCGTCTTCGACGAGCGCGAAAACTGCGGCTCGGACTTTATCATGCCGCAGGAGGACCGCGACTATATCCGCTCCGTCGCGGATTTCTGGCGCGAAAACGGAAACGAAGCGCGCATCGGCAAATGCATGCCGGACGATATAAACTATGTCGGCAAGGCAAACGTCACGCCCCACCGCGCCGGGATGAACACCGGCGTCCCGCACGGCCACTATAACGCAAATTACCGCAAGGTCGTCGTCAAGGGCTTCGGCGCTATCAGAAAGGAAGCGCTTGAGCACATCGAGGAGCTTCGCGGCAACATTTGGGGTAAGGACGCCGAGAAATGGTTCTTCTATCAGGCCGTCGTTATTTGCTGCGACGCGGCCATCGCCTTCTCCAAGCGTTTCGCGGAGGAATGCCGCCGTCAGGCCGCAGAGCAGGCGGACGAAAAGCGCAAGGCCGAGCTCCTGAAGATGGCCGATTCGCTCGACTGGATAATGGAAAACCCCTGCCGTACCTATTGGGAAGCCTGCCAGGCGATATATCTCTATCACCTCATCCTCAATATCGAGGGCAGCTACCTCGGCCTCACAATAGGCCGCTTTGACCAGCAGGCGGGAGACCTTCTCGAAGCCGACCTCGCCGCCGGGCGCATCACGATGGACGAGGCGCAGGAGATAACGGACTGCTTCTGCCTCAAGGTCGCAGACCTCATGGTTTCCGGCTCGAAGTTCATGATGCACCAGTTCTCCTATTCAAACAACATGCGTCTCACGCTCTCGGGCCGCAAGATGGACGGCTCGGACGCCACGAATACCTGCACCTACCTCTGTCTCCAGACCATAGCCCGCCTCAAGCTGCATGACCCCACCCTCTCACTCTGCCTGCATAAGGACTCTCCGGCGGAGCTTTGGGAGGCCGGAATCGAGACAGCCAAAACCTGCGGCGGCATCCCGACGCTCGATAATACCGACCTTATCATAGACATGCTGCACAAGAGGGGACTTTCGATAGAGGACGCGCGCAATTTCTGCGTTATCGGCTGCGTTGAGCTTTCCGGCTCCGGCTGCGAGTTCTCCAATGTCTCCGGCCCCTTCTCCAAGACGCACCTTTCGATAGCGAACGTCGTCCTTCAGGCGATTAACGACGGCAAGAACCCGCTCGACCCGGATAAGACCCAGGCGGGCCTGCATACGGGCTATCTTTACAATATGGAGAGCTTCGACGAGGTAAAATCCGCCTTCTACCGCCAGCTTGAGTATTTCATGAACTGGCACCAGACCTTCAACAATATTCTTGAGTTCTACGGCAACCCCCTCGTTCCCGTGCCTATGGCTTCCGCGACGATGGACGGCTGCATGGAAAAGGGCAAGGATATGCTCGTCGGCGGCGCGAAGTATAATTCCACCGGCGGCGCGGCAATCGGCATGGGAACCTGTATCGACAGCCTCCTTGCGATAAAATACGCCTGCTTCGACAAGAAGCTCTGCACCACGCGCGAGATGTATGACGCTATCATGGCAAACTGGGAGGGCTACGAGCTTCTCCGCGCCCGCATCAAGAGCGAGACTCCGTTCTGGGGCAACGGCACGGACGAGGCCGACGAGATGGCCTCCTGGGTCTCCGACCAGTACGCTGACCGCTTCAACAGCTACATCGGCCCGCGCGGAGGACACAGAGCCGGTATTTACTCGGCGGCGGCGAACGTGATGCACGGCTACTGGACGGGCGCGACGCCGAACGGCAGAAAAGCGCATGAGCCCGTCGCGGACGGCGGCTCGCCCTCTCAGGGCGCGGACAAGTCCGGGCCGACGGCGGTTGCCAAGTCTATAATTGCAATGCATCCTTATAAGTACTCCAACGGCTACCAGTTCACGATGAAGTTCCATCCGAACAGCGTCGCTGGCGAGGCCGGAACAGAGAAGCTGCACGAGTTCGTCGAAAGCTTCTTCGAGGAAGGCGGAATGCAGGTTCAGTATAACGTCGTCAGCTCCGAAACCCTGCGCGACGCTCAGAAGAACCCCGACGAGTATAAGGACCTCGTCGTCCGCGTCGCGGGATTCTCGGCCTATTTTGTCGAGCTTCACAGCGACCTGCAAAACGACCTTATCAGCAGAACCGACAACGAAATGTAAATAGCGGTTTTGGTTGGGCTTTGAGCAGAGGTCAGAGTTTTTGAACTGAATATAATTAGCCGGGGCATGGTTTTTCCATGCCCCGGTTTTTATGTGAAGGCGGTGCGCCTGATTGTTGTAAAAATAACCACCATTCCTGTAGGGAACGCCGTCCCCGTCGTTCCGCTGAATTACGACCTCTCAGGCGCTTCGCGCCAGCTCCCCTTATCCAAGGGGAGCGAAACCGCTGCGGCGGGTTTACCCCTCAGTCAGCCTTGCGGCTGACAGCTCCCCTGAAAGGGGAGCGAAGGTACCACCGCGCATTCGCGCGGGCGGGACGTCGAGGCGCCGTCCCCTGCACAGCAACGGACAACGCCCGCACCCATCGTAGGGCGCGACGACCCCGGCGCGCCGAATGTATGCGCCGAACCTGTTTATTCTCCGCCTCTTTTAGACGAAAGAACTGCGTTGGCTATGGCGTTGATTATTGCGAAAACAAAAACCGCGATGGGGAAAACTATCCATGTGATGTGCCACGAGCCCGAGAGGAAGGACCACGCGAGATACCCGCCGACGACTGCGAGCCAGAATACGCTGGCGATATTTGAAAGAGCGCTGGCGTTCGCCTTTTCCTTAACGCTGTAGCCGTCCTCCTGAAGGAGCCTGTTATAGCAGCCCATCTCGCAGGCGGCGCGGACGATGATATTTACCGCGACGGAAACGACGAGGAGCAGCACGCCAACCATAGCCACAACGAGGTAAGCGGGTGCGCCGGCGACGGAAACGACGATGAGCGGGAGCACGCTGAGAATGCACATCACTACGCCGATGGCGATGCTCGCGGTGAAGCGCGCGGAGAAGGCGTTCTTCTTCTCACGGACCATGCCGCTTACTCCGTAAAGCGTTTCTATGGGCTCGGTTTCGAGGTATTTATAGTCCTTGAGGTAAAAGCCGCTTCTTATAAAGAGCAGTACGCCCGCCGCGACGAGCAGGAGCAGCGCGCTCAGTCCGATACCCACGGCGGCGTTCGCGCTTATGCCGATTATTTTATCCTCGGTAAGGCCGGTAAGAACTATGAGCAGCACGGGGGAGAGAATGCAGAGGCTCACGCCGGAGGCGATGGAGGGGGAGGTTTTTCTGGCGGCGGATATGTAGGAATTAGCTTCCTCCATGCTGACCTTGCGCGCTTCCCTGCCGCCGGATACGGTTTCCGGCGCGCTCGCGGCGGCGTCGATGGACTCCATATCATCCTTTAATAAATAGTCCGTCGATACGGAGAAAAGCTCCGCCATTTGCAGTATCCTGTTAAGGTCGGGGACGGACTGCGCGCTTTCCCATTTGGAAACTGCCTGCCTCGAAACTCCGAGCTTCTCGGCGAGCTCTTCCTGGCTCCAGCCTGCCTTTTTTCTTTCGTTTATAATCTTATCTGCCAAAATCATGTCAGCACACTTCCTTTTTTGAATATTGGTATTATACCGTAGCCATTCGTCCTGTTGACGCCGTTAGAATAACAAAAACGGCGGTTACAGGCCATAAAGCGAGCTTGGAACTTTGTCAACCGGCGGTTGCAACCGGGCGCCGATTCATGTAAACCGAGAAAATATGTTGAACTTTTTATCATATTACCCCGAATGACCAAAATTTGCAAGATGATTTTGCGATTTAAATTATTCAAGGCGGACTTGCGCCTGAAATATAATATGCCTGCGGCGGAATCTATATTTCTGCTTTTCGCGCGGGTGTAAAAACGCTCTTTGGCGCTTGGCCAAAGAGCGTTTCAGACTTTAGACGGAATTCATATTTTGTTTTTGACGCCGCTTGTCCTCGGCAAAAACACCGACCCCTCGCACCGACCAACGAGGCGGGAGCCGAAGAGCGAAGCCGAGGCGATGGGAGCGAGTATCTCAACCGAGAGCCCAGCGCAGCGGGTCTCGGCTGAAGCGCTTATGCGTTGCTTATTCCTTGCCCTTTGTTTTGCCCGAGCCGCCGGAGAGCGTCCAATGGCGGTAGGAGCCTGCGGCGTCGCCGCTTTCACGGGCCTTCTTCGCCGCCTCGGTATAAAGGCCGTATTCGTGGGCTTCGAGACATTCCGTGTAGCTCTTGTCGGTGTGCGCGTTGCGGGGCAGGGGAACGTCCTGCTCGCCGGCGAGGATGTCCTGAACCCTGGCTACGTTTACATCATGCGTGCTCGTGCCGTCCTTCACGGCTACGGCAGCGGCGACGCCTGCCGCCTGACCCGTTCCGACGCACTGCGGGATGAGGTTCACGTTGTCTATGGCTATCTTGTCGGCGGAAATATGACGCCCGGGCGCCAAAAGGTTTTCGACCTTCTGCGGGAGGATGGAACGGTAGGGGATCTCGATGGGGGCGTTGTCGTTGAGCGTATCGACCGTGCAGTGCCAGGCGATGCAGTCCTCATGCTGCTTCGGGAAGGCCCAGTCGTTTGAGGAAATTATGTACTCGCCGACTATCCTGTGTGAGCCGCGCGTGCCAAGCTGCGGGGCGATATCATAGAGGAACGCGTTTGCGAAAATCTCCGGGCAGAGCTTTTTATATGTGTCCAGCACCTCGCGCAGCTTGAGGCGCGTGCCCATCTCCGTTGCCGTCTGATCGGCTATCTTGGAGCAGTCGCGCTTCGGCTGCCAGTTGTTGACCCAGCTCAGGTCGTCGCTCGTTCCGGCGATGATGGCGGAGCGGAAGCCGAAGACCTTGCTTATGGCCTCACTGAGCTTTGCCGCCTCGTCCCTGTGGGAGAAAAGCCATTGGTTGTACGCGGCCTTTGAGAAGCCGCCGATGCGGTAAACAAGCGCCGTGGAGGAGCAGCGGCATTCGTCGTCAATCGCGGACGAGGTGGGCGCGCCGGAAAGACGGCAAAGGTCAGCGTCGCCCGTCGCGTCTATTACGACCTTGGCAAGCACTGCGCGGCGCCCTTCCTTGGACTCGAAGATTACGCCCTTGCAGATATTGCCCTCCATGATGGGCTTCACGCCCCAGCTATGGTAGAGCACGCGGATGGAGTCGCTGAGCTCGTCGAGCATGACGTCCATTTCTATTTTAAGCTGCGTCGGGTCGAGCATAAAGCCGTGCTCGACTCTTGCGGGGGGAACATGCGTTGCGCCGCCGAAATCCGCCCATTTTGCTATCTCGGCCGGGTCGGTTATCCCGGCAAGCTCAGGCCCGGGGCCGCGAACAGCGCCGGGGATCCTGGAAAGGCGGGTGAACCACTCCTCCTGAATGCCGCGGACATAGGTTTTTTCATGGAAGGAAAGGCTCGGTATAAGAAGGACGTAGCCGCCGGTCACGTCGCCGCCGCAGTAGCCGTAGCGCTCCATGAGGACGACGTTTTTGCAGCCCGCGCGCGCCGCCGCGACAGCAGCGGAGTGCCCCGCCGAGCCGCCGCCGACGACAAGAACGTCACATTCGTCATAAACGGGAACGAGAGTTTGCGGTTCTAAATATGTTTTACCGCTCATTATGCATTGCCTCCTGCAAATAAATATTTCTGTAAAATATCTTACATGAAAACCGCGATGAATTCAACACAAATTCAACAAATTTTATATAATGTTTATACGAAGCTTTGAACAACTTGCCCTCCGAAGCCCTGACAAAGCGCCCGAAACGCAAGCTATACCGCCGACACTGCGGCAATTCGCAGAAACGGTAAAATAATCCATGATTACCAGAAGGTAACTATATGAGAAAAAAGTGACTTCTTGCGGAAAACACTTCTGTAATATACAATGAAATTGGTTAAAAAATATGTAACATATTGCCGCTAAATGACCAATTTTTTTGAGAGGAGACATCTATCATGCAGCAAAAACGTTCCATCGGATTCGGCTTCAGAGGCTGGATGCTGATAATCTATCAGGCCATTGCCTACATAACCTATCAGGCATTCACGCAATATCCGCTGAACATCCTTGCCGACCTTTACGGCGGCGCGCAGACGGTTTCAAAGCTCTATTCCATCTGCGCCATCGTGGGTATCTTCATCCAGCTCATCCTCGTCAGACCCATTTCGAGGATGAAGAACGTAAAGCTTTTCGGAACCATCCTCGGCGCGATAACGCTCGTCCTCGCGGCGCTCGTTATGACGCTTTCCGCCGGAACCGGCTGGTACGTCTGCTACGCGCTCATTAACGTCTTCGCCGTCCTTTATGCGACCTTCTCGCTCGGCATCCTCGTCGGACAGTGGTTCCCGACGAGAAAGGGAACCGTCATGGGCATAGCGACGCTCGCCTTCCCGATAGCAAACGGCCTCCTCGGCCCCTTCGCCTCCGCGGTTTTCGCAAAGGGCTTCCCGGACGTTACCTCCGCGTTCCTGCCCTTCTTCATAGTATCCGTCGTGGGCTGGCTCATCGGCCTTATATTCATCAAGGACTATCCCGAGCAGTGCGGCGCATACCGCGATAACGACAAGAACCTCACTCCCGAGATTGCAAAAGCAATCATGCTCGAAGAGATAGAGAACAAAAAAAGCTCTGTCTGGACCTATATCCACACCATCAAAAACAAGGAATTCTGGTTCGCTACCATCGTTATTTCCCTGCTTCTCGGCTGCTCCATCGGCCTCATGTCCCAGTCCAACGCCATAATCGGCGCATATGAGGCAGAACTTAGCGCAGTCGGCGGCTACACGGGCGTTATGATAATGATTATGATCTTCGGCTGCATAGGCAGCTTCGTCCTCGGCCTTATCGACACGAAGTTCGGCACGAAGCGCGCGATGATGATTTCCGCCTGCCTCATGATTATTGCGGGCATACTCGGCAATTTCCAGAGCGCCTACGCGCTGCTTGTCGCGATGATTTTCGTCGCGCTCTTCATGGGCGCCGCCTCGAACTTCGGCGTTTCATACGCCGCGCAGTATTGGCGCCGCGAGGACTTCAGCCGCGTCTTCACGCTCTCCAGCCCGATAGGCTCCATGATAAGCTCCGCCGCGCCCATGGTCGTCGCCGGTATGCTCTTCGGCGCGACAGGCTATAAAGGTCATACGAGCGTATTCGTCCTCGTCGGCGTTTCCGGCATAATTGCACTGCTGTGCATGATTCTGTTCAATCCCGCGCACATCAAGGCGCAGGACGACAAGTATAGGTCCGAGGTCGGAAAACCGCTGGACGACGCTCTCGTCGGCAGAAAATAAGCTTTCCGGTTTAGAATATCATACTCTTTTATAGATGTGTTTTTTGGAAAAAGCAAAGCAGGGCTCGAAGGGGCTCTGCTTTGCTTTTAGGCGCGTACCCGGAGAAGCCCACGCGCGCAAAAAGCGGACGTATGGTGAAGCATACGTCCGCTTTTACGAAATGGTATTATTTACTTGCAGCTATTGTAAACTGCGGAAAGGAGCTCACTTACCTCCTCGTCGTTCGGAACGCGCTTGCCGAGGCCGCGCATTGCCTCGTTCTTAACATAATCCGCGCGGTCGAGGAAATCCTTCTCGGTGAGCTTGAAGGAGGCGCAGGTGGGAATATCGAGCTTTTTCATGAAATCACGCAGGAAGCTCGCGCAGCGGCGTGCTACCTCCGCGCCGTCGCAGCCGGAAACGTCCAGACCCATCATCTCCGCGACGGGGCGGTACTTATCGCCGCAGACGGGACCCATGAACTCCATGACGCAGGGCGTTACCCACGCGCAGGCGACGCCGTGCGGGATGTGGCACTCTGCGCCGAGAGCGTGCGCCATCGCGTGGCCGAGGTTAACTATCGCGTCGGCAAAGGCGATGCCGGCAAAATTGCTCGCAAGGGCGAGATTTTCGCGCGCTTCGAGGTTGTTTATGTCCTCCACGGCGACGGGGAGCCACTTGAGGATGCGGCCGATAGCGTCGTAGGCCAAAAGGTCGGAATGAGGGTTCTCAACGGCGTTGCTGCAAAGAACCTCGGCCGCGTGGGAGAAAGCGTCCATGCCGGTGTAGGCGGTGACGCCGCGAGGAAGGCCGAGAGAAAGCTCGGGGTCTATTATAGCAGCGGAGGCGATGCAGCCGATGCCCGTTTTGTAGCCGTTTTTCGTGTTGGAAACGACGGCTATCTGCGAAGATTCGCTGCCGGTCCCGAAGGTGGTGGGGATCATGATGGTGATGAGCTTGGGGTTATCCACGGGAGGACCGGGCTGCATGAAGCGCTCCATCGTCCAGCCTGTGGCGGTATAGACGGATATAGCCTTCGCCGAGTCGAGCGTGGAGCCGCCGCCTACGCCGATAACCGCGTCTGCGCCGAGCTTGACCGCAGCTTCCTTGCCCTCGGCGGCGACGGTGTCGGGCGCGTCGGGGAGGACGCCGTCATAGATGGCGTATTCGATTCCGGCTTCCTTGAGGCTCGCGCAGACCTTATCGGTGAGGCCGAGCTTGACGAGCGCCTTTTCGGTGACTATAAGAGCCTTGTGTCCGCCGAGCTCGGAGCAGATCCTGCCCGTCTGGCTGACGGAGCCGGAGCCGAAGGTAACGGGAGCTAAAATATTGTAGCTGCAAATCATATATATCCCTCGCTATATAGTAATAGTATTATAAAGCTTTTAAAAAGCTCAAAAATATTGTAACACATTATTTTCACAAATGCCAGTAACAATTTGAATGTCTGACCGCTCAAAATGTACCTGCCTATGGTATGTGTTGCTTTGCTTTGCCTCATGTGTTAAACTGAGGGCAAGCGAACCAAAGAACCCTAAACGGAGGCCGGGCAGATGAAAAAAGAGATAGAACGCTTCGATATGAAGGCTCCTCCCCGCAAAACCAAATGGTTCCTCAGGCCGCTCACCTATATCCTGAGCAAGCCAGATACGGTAAAGCACAAAACGATAATCACGAAGAAGGGCATGGAGGGCGTCAAGCCGCCGTACCTCCTTCTCTGCAACCATAACGCTTTTATGGACTTCAAGGCGGCGACCATGGCGATATGGCCCGCGCGCGCCAATTACGTCGTCGCGATAGACGGCTTCATCGGGCGCGAAAAGCTCCTGCGCGACGTCGGCTGCATCTGCAAGAGAAAATTCACGAACGACGCGATGATGGTTTTTAACCTTCGCCGGGCGATACAAAACGGCAGCGTCCTCGTCATTTACCCCGAGGCGCGCTATTCGCTTTGCGGGACGACGGCGGTCCTGCCCGCTTCTCTCGGGAAGCTTTGCAGGCTGCTGAACGTCCCCGTCGTTACGCTTATCTGCCACGGGCATCATGTAAATTCTCCGTTCTGGAACCTGCATGACCGCGGCGTTGCGCCCACTGAGGCGGAGCTATCGCTGCTGTTCACGCCGGAATACCTGAAAACCGCGCCGGTGGAGGAACTGAACCGCCGCATCGTCGAAGCCTTTCAGTACGATGATTATGCATGGCAGCGCGAGCGCGGGATAAGGGTGACTTACGAAAAACGCGCCGAGGGGCTTCACAAGGTGCTTTACCAGTGCCCCGCCTGCGGCGAAGAGTTCTCCATGGCCTCGCGTGGAACGCGGCTATACTGCGAAAACTGCGGCAAAGCATGGGAGATGGACGAGCTCGGCGAGCTTCACGCCCAGAGCGGCGAAACGGAGTTTTCGCATATCCCGGACTGGTACGAATGGGAGCGGGGGAACGTCCGCCGTGAGGTCGAGGCAGGGACTTATTCAAGCGGTGAGCTGCCCGTTACGGTGGATTCGCTGCCGAACGCGAAGAAATTTATCCGTCTCGGAGAAGGAACGCTCGTTCACGACATGAACGGCTTCACCGTTCACGGCACGGATTTTGACGGCGACCAATTCGAGATGCTAAAGCCCGTGCCGTCGCTCTATTCCTGCCATATTGAGTATGAATACCTCGGCCGCTTCGGGGATTGCGTAGACCTCAATACGCTTGAGGACACATGGTATATTTACCCGCATGACTGCAAGTTTTCCGTCACGAAAATGGCTCTTGCGACGGAGGAGCTGTATTTCGCGCATATGCGCCGGATAGGGAAAGAGTGCCCGCCGGGGCTTGCGTGAGGCAAATATTAAAAATAATTAAGCGTTTTACTCTTTAACACAAAAAATAATTAAGCGTTTTAGTAATTTTCCTTGCAATATATTTAATTAAGTGGTAAAATAAGCACAATGTACAAAACGAACATGAATACGCCCGAGGTATTCGTTTAAATGGCTTATTAAATAAATTAATAATATATTGGAGGAAAAACGAAAAATGGCTAAGAAAACAGTCACCAGCGAAATTCTGAACATCGAACCCATCGACCTCAGTTACCTCGCCTCCTGCGGCATCACAGAGGAATGCCTCGCGGGGAAGACAGCTGTCGTCACCGGCGGAGCGAGCAACGTCGGCCTCGGCTATGCCCGCGCTCTCGCGTGGAGCGGCGCCAACGTCGTCGTGGCGGACCTCAACGAGACCGCCGGAAACGAGACCCAGCGCGTTATAAACGAGGAAAACGGCAGAGACTGCTGCCTTTTCGTCAAGGTCAACGTCACCTCTCAGGAGGATATCAATAACCTTAAGGAAAAAGCGTTGGCAAAGTTCGGCAAGGTGGACATCCTCATCAATAACGCGATGAACATGCGCCTTAACGGCCCTGTCCTCACGAGCAAGGTAGAGGATCTTGAATCCTCGTTCCAGATTTCCGCGAAGGGCGTGATGATGGCGATCCAGGCCTTCGTCCCCGCTATGATAGAGCGCGGCTACGGCGTGGTTACATACTCTGCGACGCAGTTCCATTACTGCCCGCCCATGGTCGGCGGAACTATCTACACCGCCGGAAAGGCCGCCGCGACGAGCCTTATCATGTCGCTTGCAAACGAAGTGAAGGGCAAGGGCGTTTACGTATTCTGCCTAACTCCCGCAGGCGTCGCGCGCATCGACTTTTCCAAGATGCCCGCGCCTCCCGCGCCCAAGCCGGGCGATCCCCCGATGCCGAAGTTTGACCCGCAGATGATGAAGAGAATGATGTCCATGCCCGGCTTCGACGGCATGGTTCCCCCCGAAGCAGGCGGCGCGGCGATGGTGTATTGCCTGCTCAACGCCGAGAAGCTGCACGGCTCGGGCTTCCTCGTAAGCGACGCCTTCAACGCCATGAACTTCCCCTATCCCAAGCCGGAGACGGTCATGCCGCCCCAGAAGGGCCACCGCCTCACGGATATGGAGCTGACGATGGCCTTCTGCACCATGGGCCCCGGCTTCGACGCATAATATTTTCTGCCGCAAAAAGCGTTCGGTTCCCCGATCGAGGAACCGAACGCTTTTGTTTTATTAAGCTATATCATGCGGAAAAATTATTCGGCGTCGTTCTTTGCTTCTTCGCCGTCCCTCGGGGGCTCCTTCTTGCTCGCGGAGGCGATTTTGCCGCCTATCGCGCCCGCGAGAAGGGATTTGATGTCAACGCCCATTCCGGCGGTGAGACCCTCGGTTATCTGCGTGGTGCCGTTGATAATATCGGTAAGGAGCTTTGCGCTGTTGCCCTCGCCGTACATCGTAATCTTGTCGACCTTGCTGAGCGGCTCGGCGACGTTCTTCGCTATTTCGGGCAGGGCGTTCATAATCATTTCAATCATGGCAGCCTCGCCGTATTTCTTCATGGCCTCGGCCTTGCGGTCGATACCTTCGGCCTCCGCGAGAGCCTTCGCCTGAATGGCCTCGGCTTCCGCGCGGCCCACAGCTGCTATACCGGCGGCCTCCTGCTCCTTGGCGTATTTTGCGGCCTCGGCGGCCTTCTTCTGAGCCTCGGCGGCCTGCTCCTGCTCATAACGCAGAGCCTCGGCGTCCTTCTGGCGGCGGAAGAGGTCGGCCTGAGCCTCCTGCTCCTGTCTGTAGCGCTCGGCGTCCGCCTGAGCGCGTATCTCGGCGTCCAGCTTTTTGCGGGCAACCTCGACCTCCTGCTTTTTAAGCTCGGCGTCGCGCTCGGTTTTGGCTATCTGCGCGTTCACCGTGGCGGTCTCAATGCTCTTCTGCTGCTCCTGCTTCTGAATTTCGTAAGCGGCGTCAGCCTCCGCCTTCTTCGTGTCAGCGGAGATTTTCAGCTCGGACTGGCGGATGGCAAGCTCGTTGTTCTTCTGGGCAATCTCCGTGTCCGCGAGGACGCGGGCGTCGTTGGCCGCTTTGTCGGCCTCTGCCTGCGCTATGGCAACGTCCCTGTCCGCCTGAGCCTTCGCGATGGCGGCGTTCTTTTTGATGAGGGAGGTGTTGTCGGCGCCGAGGTCACGGATGAGGCCGTTTTCGTCGGTGACGTTCTGGATATTGCAGGAAAGAATTTCTATTCCGAGCTTATCCATATCGCGCGACGCCTTGAGCATAACCTGGTCGGAGAAGGAATCGCGGTCGGTGTTGATTTCCTTTAGGGAAAGCGTGCCGATGATTTCGCGCATATTGCCCTGCAGGGAATCCTGAAGGTCGCAGGTGATCTGCTCGGCATGCTTATTGAGGAAGTTTTTCGCGGCGAGCTGGATGCCCTCCGTCGTCGGCGCGATGCGAACCTTGGCGACGGCGTCGACATTCACGTTGATGAAGTCGTTCGTCGGGACAGACTGCTCTGTTTTTATGTCAACCGTCATCTGCCCGAGGTAGAGGCGGTCAAGCCGCTCAAAGAACGGGACCTTAATGCCCGCGCGGCCGATAAGTATTCTGCTCCTTCTCCTGAGGCCGGAAATGATATACGCCTGATCGGGTGGCGCTTTTACATAGCCGACGAGCAAAAGGATGACGATAATCACCACGACGGCTATTATCGGGTAAAAGCCTTCTAAGTTTTCAAACATAGTTATCCTCCTTCTGATTTTTGCCGGGAATTGTTTGGCTCGGTTGCCTGTGCTGAATATTCAGTTACATATTATTGATATAATAACACAAAAACCTTATATTGGCAATAAAAATCGTGAGGAAACCGTCGAAAACCGCCTCAGTCGGTCAAAGCCCGCGCGAAAAATTCCTCACGGGGAACGAAAGCGGGCCTGTTGAAGCGCCCAAGCGCGAAAAAACCGCCGCCGCGCCGAAGCTCATTGCGCTTTTCCTCGCAGGTGAAGGTGAAAAGGTAGCCCGCGTCACGCAGCGCCTCCTCGCTCACGGCGTTATACTGCCCAAAGGGGT
>JAEEGK010006898.1_pt1 | contig 27192 bp, 16 predicted proteins | sample 8958771 | NCBI WGS metagenome assembly JAEEGK01 (sample SAMN16246547, study PRJNA631951) | gut metagenome | biome: gut microbiome; feature: rumen; material: SC-attached | host: Bos | place: Iran: Karaj | collected 2018-10 | reverse complement strand
TTAAAATTCTTATTGATAAATCCATAATAACTTCCTGTTGTATTCCATTGAAGATTTTTAATTGATTCTTGATGAAAATTATTTAAATGAATATATTTGGTTATATCCCATAATTTAATATAATTATTATCAGAAGAAATAACTAAATTATCATCCACTGGATTAAATATTGCATATTGAACAGAATCCGAATGACCTTTAAAAATACACTTTTCTTCACATTCTGTGTTTTCATCTGGAATTTGCCATAATTTAATTTCAGAATTCCTTAATGATGATAATATTAATTTAGGATATTTGGGATGAAAATTGATATAATTGACATAATTATCACAATAAATTGAAGTTTTATAATTCAAACTAAAGTCATTGTCATTTAAACTTAAATTATATATTTCCACTTGAGAATCAAATATATAACTCAAATAATTTGAATTTGTTATAATCATTGATTGAATTGCATTCATAAACTGTAATTCTTGTGATTTGATATCAATTGTGATCATATCTTGTCCCATATTATATTTATTATTTAATATTAAAAAATAAAAATTAAATGAAACAAATTGAAGAAAATAAAACATTAAATAAAGTTTTTTTATTTTTTAATTTTTCTTTTAATTTTTAAAAAATAACATTTTTTTTTATATTAAATTTATTCATATAATATAATAAATGTTAACTGAACAAACAAAAGAATTAGTTTCTAGATTTTTTGCTATATTAGGAGAAGGTGAAGATAATATAGAACAAATACGTCAAAAATTAAATAATTGTGAAGATTTTGATCCTTATAGATTATTTAATAGATTAGATCAATTTAGAAATGATTTTATAAATGAACAAATGTTAATTAATTTTGCTCAATTAAATCAAATTGATGCAACAATAAATCAAGGAAAATATGTAATTTTATTTTATGATTGTAATGGAGATCATACTTTAAATTATAATGAATTTTTAGGTTTAGTTATTGGAAAAGGATTTTATGAAAAAAGAGATAATGAAATGATAAATGAAAATAATACAAATTATTTATCTTATGAAACTGAAAGAATATTTTGTGAATTATTAAAAGCTTCTTTTGAATTAGTAAATGCATTAGATTCAGTTTTAGCTGATATTAAATCATATGGTGATTTTTCAGTTTCAGAATTATTAAATCAAATTAGTAATAATGGATTATTAAATTCTAATAATTTAAAAAATTTCTTACAAAAATATAATAAAAATTTAAATAATAATCAAATTGAAGGATTATGTAGAAGACTTGATTTAAAAAAAAATGGTAGAATTGATATGAATGATTTAGAAAGAATATTTTATTTTCCTTATTCTTCTCCTCCTTCAAATGCTGCTTCAAGATCTAATTCTTTTTATAATTATAATAAAAGACAAATAGATAATATTAATTTTAATGAAAATAATGAAATTAATTCTCAACAAATTCCTGAAAAAAATATTAAAGATAATCAAAGAATTGAAAATCAATTTAATTCTAGTGATTATTCTGAAAAGAATATGATGAATCAAAATATAGATAATCAAAATAAAAATGATTTTCAAAAAAATAAATATTTTAAGAAAAATATTCAAATTGATATTTCTGATAATAATAATAATCCATTAAATCAGAATTCCAATTTTAATATGAGTAATACAAATTTTAATAAAAGTTATAATTTTAATCTGAGTAATAGTAATTTAAATATGAGTAATAAAATAAATAAAAATTATGGAAAAAATTCAGGTTTTATAAATTCACAATCAACAAAATTTGATACTTCTCAAAATAAACAAGATATGAAATATAATAATTATCAACAAAAAAGAATAAATACAGATTATAATAATTACAATATGAAAAATCCTTTAGAAAACAATGAAAATAAAAATGTAATAGAAAAAATAAATTATTTAAATAATCAAAAATTTTCAGAATCAAATCAAATGAATAGACCAAATAAAAATTATAAAAATTATATGGAAACAGAACCAAAAAGTCCAAATCGTATATCAAAAACTTTAGCATTAAGATTAAGTCCATCAAGAAATAAACAACAAAGAATAGATAATAATTTCTCTGATAATTTATCAAATAATGAAAATAATAAAATAAATGATATGAATAATATAAATAATAATTATAATGAAGATCAATTTTCAGAAAGAGATTTTATTTGTTTTTTAAAAGCATTAATTGATATAGAATGTAATATTGAATGTCAAAAATGTTGTTTAACAAGACATCCTGATTTTAATATTGAAGATATTTTTTTAATTTTTGAAAGTCCAAGAACTCAAAATAATATTTTATCTTTTTCAGATTTAAAAAATGGTTTTAGAAGTATAAATTTATGTTTTACTGATGATGAATTAAATTTATTAATTTCTAGATTTGATTTAGATAATAATAATGGAATTTGTTATAGTGACTTTTTTGATATGTTAGTTCCATTTGATAAAAGTAGAAGAGATGATGTTGAAAGAAGAATTCCAAATGGTTTATGTAATAGTACAATTAATGAATTAAGATGCATTTTTCAATTATTATTAAATTCAGAAAAAAATTTAGAAGATATTAGAAAAAGAATTGTTCAAATGAAAGGTTTTGATTTAGAAAATATTTATAATCAAGAAATTGATCAATTTGGTCAAGGACTTGCAAATAATGAAGAAGTTAATCAATATTTAAATAGAAAAGGATTAAATTGTAATCAAAAAGGTTCTGATTTATTATTTATTAGACTTGATAGAAATAGAGATGGTAAAGTTGGTTATGAAGATATTTTAAATGAAATGACTCCAAATAGTAAAAAGTAGTTTTATTTAATTAATATTAATATTTTTTTTTTTTATAAAATATTTTTGACTGAATGAGAAAATTAATTCTTTTATTTATTTAACAATAATAATAATTATATAATAAAATAAACTATAATAATTTAACTCAATAATATAAATATGATTCATATAGCTTTTTTAAGTATAAATTTATTAATTTTATCAAAATCTTTTATCAAGTCATCTTTTTTATATTTAAGATTTTTATTATTTAATTTATATGAGTCACATATATAATTTTTCCAATCTAAACTATTATCTAAATTTTCATTATTATTATTTATACATTCATTTAACTCTTCATTAAATAAAAATTTATCATCTATAAAATACTCATTTTTAAAATAATTTGTTATTTTCATTAATTTACAAGCTTTTTCATTTATTTTTCTTATAAAATTAGGTAATACTACACCATAACTATTATTACAATCATTTTTTGCAAAATCAAATCTAGATTTTTCAGAAAAATTACATAAATCATTTAATACAATTTTTGATGTTGAGTTTGAATTTGAATTTACAATATTATCACTTGATATACTACTTCTTATACTTGAAGTTAAACATAAACTATTTGAATTAGTTGAAATTGAAGATTCTAATTCATTTAATTTAATAGGATTTAATTTAGGTCTTTCTTTAATTGAAATATCTAATTTTTCTTTATTATCTTTTTCTTTTTCTTTTTCATTTTTTTTTTCTTTTTCCATAATATAATTATTCATTTTTTTATTTCTTAATCTTTCTTTTCTACTTGGATCATTTTCAATAACAATTTTACTTTTATATATTAAATCAGGAGAAGGAAACATAGTTTTAATATTCTTTTCTTTAAAAGTCATTAATTGTTTTTTAACTAAAGGATTAAAAATATCTCCTAATTCCATAGCATACAATTGTTGTTTATAAAAAAGAACTTTATTAGAAATTAATTCATTTCTTTTAATAATTTCATTCTCTTTAGCTTTTCTATGTAAAAAAACACAATCTTTATTATTACATGGAACATTTTTTAAATAAAATTGACAATATTTAGTAGTACCAAAACTTGCTCTAATTAAATGATTATCAACAATTGTATCATCAAGTGAAAGAATTGCGATTGAAGCTTCATTTGGTTTACTATAAGTTATATATGCACTATAACTTGGTCCATATTTTGAATTTTGATGATATGCTTTTTTTTTATTTATTACAATTTTTAAAATTTTTCCATATTGACCTAAATATTCAAATTTAATTAAAGTATTTCTATCTGCTATTGATTCACTTAATCCTATTATATATACTAAGTTCTCTGTTATTATTCTGTAATTGTCTTCTATTTCTGATGGTGATGGTGAGATATTTTTTTTATTGGAAATTTTCTTTTCTTGAGAATATCTTACTACTCTTGACATACTGTTAAGTGTTTTATTATTTTTTTGAATTATTTTTTAATTGTTTAATTAAATTAAATTTAAAAAAGTTTAATTTAATTTTAAAATTAATTTGTTTTTTTTTTTGGTTTTTTCATGTTAAAATATGCTTTTTTAATTAAATATAATCAAATTTCAAATGAAATTGATATGATTTAATTGATTTTATAGTATAAAATAACTTAAAGAAAGGAAATATATATATTTTTTTATTTATTTTTTAAAGATTTTATATTTAAATAATAGTAATAAAATTATAAAAAATAAAATTTATGTTTAAATCAATATTAAAAATAATTTATTTAGTTCTAACATATATTAATTAAATAAATAAAATCAAATAAAAAAAATTTACTAAAGCTAAAAAAAATAAGAAAAAGTGAAATAAAACTTATAAAAAAAGAAAAAAAAAAATAATTAAATCAAAAAAAAAAAACCTACCTTCTCCCTTTATAAAAACTTCCACTTCTTCTTCTATCTCTACTCCAACTTCTACTTCCAGAATACCTTCTATAACTTCTACTCCTACTTCTACTTCTATATCTATTTCTACTTCTACTCCTACTTCTACTTCTATATCTCCTTCTATAATAATCTCTCCTATCAAATCTTCTTCTTTCATTTTTAGGACCTAAATAAACACCAGGTGTTGGTTTATAAGGTCTACTTCTTTTACTAATTTCAATTTTAATAATATTCCCTCTAAAATCACTATTATTAAATTTATCTATAATATCTTTTGCAATTTTATTACTTTCAAAAGTAATAAAAGCGAATCCTCTTGAATCATTTGATAAAGGTTCTCTTATTATTTTTATTTCTTCAATTTTACCATATTTTTCAAATTTTTCTTTTAATTCTTCATCATTTATATCTCTTGGTAAATTTGATATATATAATACATTACCTGGATTTTCAGCTGAATTTTCACGAGATGTTTTTTTATGATATCTTACTCTTTGATAATAATGCCTATCATTAGAATAATTTGATGAATATTTCCCTTCTTTGTTTTGAGAATGAGAACGACTATTATTATTTGGATCTTTTGAATATGATAATGTTCGAGAATGAGATGTTGAATTTTGAGGATTTGGATTTTGAGAAACATTTTTTTGTTCTGTTTGATTTTGTTTTTCAGAGGGAATTGTATTTGAATTTTGCTCCATTTTTTAATTTTTTTTTATATTTTCTTTTTTTTATATTTTATTATTTAATGAATTTTATATTTCAAATTTTTTAAATATTATGAATAGAAATGAGGGGAAAGATCCTTTTTTATTAAGATTAAAACTTGCAAATTATAATGTTATATATCAAACTTTTAATAAATATTCTATATCTATCAATAAGGAAATATTAATGGCTGTTATTCAAGTATTTCAAATTATTTCTTTAACTATAAATGCTCCTGTAATAAATTTAATTAATATTATTTAGTTAAAATCTTCTTGGAAAGGAGGAAAATTTTATAATAATGTTAGTTCATTTTTACAATATTTTAGACTTTTACATTATTTTGATAATAATCATGATTTTTTTCTTTTATCTATTATGTTTTGTTTTTTAATTATATTTTTAAATTTTTTTCTTTATTTTTTTCTTATTATTTGTTCTATAACTGGACAAAAAATAGAAAAAAAAGCTACTATAATGGCAATTATGAGGGAATTAATTAGTTTAATAAGATCAGTTTTGTTAATTCCTTTTATAGGTATATAAATTTTTTATTTATTTAGAAATTTTCTTTACAATTATTATCTGTGATAGTGAAAGTTATTTTGAAAGTAAATTTAAATGTTGGTCAACAGATCATTTAATTTATTTAGTTCTATCAGTTATTTCGTTTATTTTTATAATGTATCTTTCACATATTTTTATATCTTTCTCATTTTCAAAAAAAGATAAAATGGAACAATTTATTTCAAAAGCATTTATAATAAATGGTTCATTACAATTTTTATATATAAGAGCATTTACAATAATATTATTAGAAATTCAATGTAAAAAAGATATTTTAATGGTTGTTGTTGTTTATATGTTTTTATCATCAATGTATGTTACATATTGTTATCAATTAGAATCAAAATATCAAAAAGATAATAATATAATGGCAAATGTATTTTATTATTTAAATTTAATTTACTTTTGGGATAGTGCTTGTTTATTTGTTGGAAAATTGGTTTCTAAAACAAGTTTTGAAGGAATGTTAAATATATTTTTTATTGGAATTGGATTAATTCTTATTCTTGCATTAACTTGTCCTAAAAGAAGAATGACTTCTGCTAATGTTGTAATTGAAAATGATATTGATGTTTATAATCAAATTAGATTAATGATAGATGCAATTGAACAAAGAGGAACAAAAAGAGAAAATTTATTTGATATTTTTGCATATTTATCTGAAAAATTACAAAGTCAAAATTTAGAAAATGATGAATTAATTTTAAAAAAAAAAATAGAATCTTTTAAAAATCAATCACATATAAATGATAAAGAATTTGAATATTATTTATTTCAACAAGTTGATATTTTATTTCGTGATGCAATAAATTTTTTTAGAGATAGTATAATATTAAAAGTAACATATGCATTATTTCAAATAGATAAATTAGGAAGATATAATAAAGGTTACATAAATTTAATAAATGTATGTCAATTAAAAAATTTATCATTTTCTCAAGATTTCTTAGTTTATAGAATAAAAAGAAGATTAGAAGAAAAAGGAATAGAAGACGGAGTAGATAAATCAAATTTATCATTTAGATATCAATGTAATCAATTAATATCAATGATATCAAAAATATCAACAATATATTCATATTTTTGGAATTTATTATTAACATCATTAGATATAGAAGACATAACAAAATTAAGTGAATATGGAGTAGAAATAAATGAAATGATGGATAAAATTGATGATAAATTTAAATCACTTCAAGCTTCAGATTATAAAAATAAAAAAACAATTAAATTATATGGAATGTATATAAGAGATATTTTAAATGATCAAGAAAAAGCAAATTTATATTTAAATGTAGAACAAAATGAATCTGAAATTTCTTTTCAATCTAAAACTTTAGATTTAAATTCTTTAACTCCTTCTGCAGAATTTCAATTTATGGTGATTTCTGGTAAAGAAGAAAATTTTGGAATTATTAGTAGAATTTCTTTAGGTTTTTGTCATATTTTAGGATATTCTGATCAAGAATTAATTGGTCAAAATTTAGATTATTTATTACCTGATTGTATTCATAAAGCTCATTTAGAAATGTTAAAAAAGAAAATTGTAGTTTCTAAAATTGGAGAAAGTCACCAAAAAAATTTAAAAAATCATTTTGCTTTATTAAAAACAAGTTCTAAATGTCTTCTTCCAGTTAATTTAGAAGTTGGTATTATATTAGATGAAGATTATAATCCAATTATTTTTTCTAAAATTAATTATGATGCAGAACAATTTAATTTTTTTTCTCCTGGAGTATATTTTTTTTTAACTAATCATAAATTAATAATTGAATCTTTCTCATCAAATTCATTAGATTATTTAGGTTTAAATAATCAAGTTATTAATGGTAATAATGATATAACTCCTTTTATTAAAGATTTTAATGAAGATGTTTTAACAAAATTAATAAATTCAAAATATTCAGAAAAATTAAAAGTTAAAATTAAACTATTAAGACAAAAATATTTTAAAGAAAATGTTATAACTTGGAAAAATAATAAAAAATATAGAATGATTGCAGAAGAAATTACAATTGAATCAAATTCATGTGGTTTTATTTTTAGATTTGAAAATTCTGATATGAAAGATTCAACAATTTTTTCTTCTAGTCAAAGATATAGTATTGTTGGTCAAATTGGGGGAGCAAAAAGAAATTCAATAACATCATTAAAAGAAATAGAAAAAAGAAAAGATTTTCCTCAAATTGGAAAAAATTTTGTTCCTAATAATGTAGATGAAATAAATTTTGATTTAAATGATAAAGTTTTTTTATTACAAGATAAGACATTAAAAGGTGAAAAAATTCAACCAATTGGTGATTATTTTAATGATAGATTTTTTCAACCTGACTTTCAACATAATGATTTATCTAATAATAATTCAAATGATGAAAGTGAAGAAAAAGAAAGTGATGAATATGATGAAGAAGATGAAGAAGAAAATGAAGAAAATGAAGAAAAAGAGAATAAAATAAGTAATAGAAGATCTTTATTTAATGATGATTATGATATAATGGATTATTATAAAGTTAAAACTGGAAATATTAAATTTTCTGTTTTTAATTATAATCAAAATATTGCAGTTGAAGTTAAAGGTTTTAATAAAGAAAGTAAAGTTGAACAACTTATTAAAGAAGAAAAAGAAAAATCTAGACCACAAAGTTCTAAAGAAAATAATAATAAATCTATTAGTTTTCAAGTTGGTACTAATTTAAGTAAACAAGATACAGAAAAAAAAATTACTTTAACTGAAAGAAGTAATGAATTAATTCAAAAAATGATTTCTGCTAAAATTATTAATAAATCAATTTTAATTTTTGTTGTTATATATTTAATAATACTTGTTTGTATTTTGATAATTTCTCTTTTATTTTTTATCAATTTATATTCATCAAAAAATAATATTTTAAAAGTTCATACAGTAATTAATTACTTATCTAATATTTATAGAGATATTTTAAATACTAATTTTTTTGTTGTTGAAATTATTTTATTATTAAATGAAAAATATACAAATTTATATCAAGATAAAGATTCATATTTTGAATATTGTAAAAATACAATATTAGAATTATATGAATCATCAATAAAAGAAATTGAATATTTTTGTTATAGTAATATTGATATTTCAAAAGAAACAAGAGATTATGTTGATAATTATACAATAATAATAAAAAATTATCAAACAACAACAAAAGGTTTAACATATTCTTCATTAGAAATGAAAATAACAGATGCTTTAAATGAATATGATTATTCTTTATTTGATTTTGGAAATAGTAATAAAAATTCTTTAAATCCTCAAAATGTAAATTTATATTTTGTAGTATTTAATGTTGATACTTTAATAGAAGGAATTGAAGAAGTTTTTGATGCTTATTTTACAGAAATAAATCATCAAATTAAAGATGAAAAAAAAATAATTTATATATATTTAATTATTTTAATTACTCTTGAAATAATTGCTACTTATTTTGGAGGAAAAGCTAGTCTTATATTAATAATTGAAAAGGAAAAATATTTAAAATATTTTTTTAAAATCGGAGATGAACCAATTAGAAATATTTTAGCTAAATGTGAAAAATTTATTAAATTAAATAGAGAAACACCAAATAATATGATAGCTGAACCTGAAATAAATTTAGAAAGTGAAAATGAAAGTATTCCAAGTGAAGCTTCTTCATTAATTCAACCAGAAGAAGAAATAAAAAAAAAAGTTAAAAAAAAGAAAAAACAATTTAAAAAGAAGAGTACAATGGAGAATTTAGGAGATTTAAAATTCAATTTATTTTTAACTGTATTATTTTATTTTTTAGAATTGATATTATGTATTTATATTACAATATATATTGTAATTAATTTAACAAAAGTACCATATTTTGATGCAGTAGAATATTTAACAATTAAATATGAAAGAATACCTGTTGTAATATTAAATAATTTAAGATTATTTTTATTATTTTATCCAATTTTACTTTCAGATGTTGAATTAGCTTCAAGAAAAGAAACTGTAAGAGCAGAAATAGTAAATTCATATTATAATATTTCAAGAACATATAATAGATTATATGGTAATATTTCACAACATCATTTAAATGATGAGATTAAAAATAAATATAATTATGTTGAAATAAAATCATTATGTAATTATATTGATGAATTTTTTACTAATTATTCTTTAAATTGTTCATTTTTTTCTAGTAATATTACTAATCAAGGTTTAGCTCTTGTATATTCTTATTTAATGAATAATGTTTATTATTTATTTAATGCAATAGAAATTAAAATTTATGATGTAATTGATAAAAATTATACATATAATGAATTATATTATGGTACTGAAAAATATAATAATACTGGGCCTGAAGAAGAAAATCCTTTTTATTTATTTAATAATGTAATTTTTAAAAATTTTACAGTTACTGTAATTTATTTAATTAGACCAATTATTACTGATTTAAGAGACTCAGTTGATAATGGAATTAAAAAATTATTTACAAATTTGAAAAATAATATAGTTATTATAAATATTATTGCATTTGTTTTCGTAACTTTGTTTTATATTTGTTATATTACTCCATTTGCAATTAAAAAGAATTTAGAATTAAATAAAACTAGAAAGATGTTAGGAATTATTCCTAAAGATATTTTCTTTAATATATTGAATAATGAAAAAATGGGAGAAAAAGAAAAACCCAATTAGTTTTTTATTTATATTTTATATTTATATACTAATTATATTTATACCTTTTAACTTTATGAAATTTTATAATTACCTTAATATTTTATCATTTGATAAAATATAAAAATTCAAGTATTTTTTTTTTTAATAAATTTAAAAGCTTTTTTATATATAATAGAAATATTTTCAAATCTATCTTTATTAATTTCATTAAAATTATCCTGAATTGTATCAAAATTATTTTCTATTGAATAATTTTTTCTTGAATACTTCTTTATTAAATTAAAAACAGATGTTTTTATTTTAAAAGTAATATCCTTTTTTAATAGTAAAATCAATAAAATAATTTTAGGATCAAATACATCATTTTCATTATTAATAATAAAATTATTTGGTAAATTTTCAATTTCCATATCAAAATTTAAATCAATTGTTTCATTTTTTAATTTTTTTTCTTTTGAATTTTCAATATTAGAATTTTGAAAAGAACTCTTATTAATACTTGAAATACTTTGATTATTATTTTCAAATGATGAATCAACTTCTTGAATTGGATTTGTTTTTAATAAAGAAATACTATTTGTATTCCATGTTTTTTTTCTTTTATTTTTTTTTTTAATTTGATTTAAGAAAAATGGAATTTTAGGTTTATAATATTTTATAACAGTTTTACTTCTTTTATATTGTTGAAAATTATTTGAATTTTTTTTTTCATTTTTCTTATTATTAAATGAAAATGAATTAATAACACATGATTTTCTTTGAGTTTTTTTCATTGAATTAATTATATTTTGATATGGTTCAAGTATTATTGATTTTTTTATTTTATTTTTATTATTCAATTTTATTTTTTCATCTTTTGTATTTGAATTGAATTCTTTAACTTTTGATTTTAAATTATTTTTTAATATTTGTTCACTTGTTCCTACCATTACTGATTTTCTTTTTGTTTTATTTAGTTTTTGATTTTCTTTTTTTTCTTCTTCATCATTAAAATAATTTTTTATTAAATCTGAAAAACAATGTTTAAAATCTAATTGATCATTTTTGATTATATTTATTTTTTTCTCAGTATTATTCTTTTTTATATTCTTCATATTTTTTAAAATCCTAATAAGAAAAAATCTTTTTATATGCATAAGTGATTTTTCAATTTTTTTCATTAAATTATTAACTCTAGTCATTATTTTTCTAAATAAAAAACCCCTAAAATATTTTTGTATTTTTATAATATTTTTAATTTTACAATTATATTTTTTTATAATATAATTTTGTTTATTAATAAAACTATATTCAATTCTTCTTAAACAAACAGCATCTCTTTCAATTTTAGAAAACTCTTTTTTTTCCTTTTCACTTTTATATTTTTTTTTTATCATATGAGGAATTGGAGTTAAATTTTCATTAGAATTTAATTTATTAAAATAATCAACAACATTAATTTTTTTCATTGTAGAATTATTAACTAATAATTTAATAGAATCTTTATTATCAATTAGATAATTAGTAAAATTATTTTTATATTTATAATATAAATTATCAATAAAACTTTTAGAAACATTTGAACCTTGATGATGTGTTGATTTACTTAATGTTTCTGCGTTTGAATCATTAATATCCATTTATTTATTTTTAACTTAATATTATTTAAAATAAATAAAATAAAAATAAAATAAATGGGAACTTGTGCGACTGTCTGTTCAAATCCTAATAAAAAACAGGCAGAAGTAAATATCGAATCACTTCAAAATGACAAAATGAAAAATAAAATAACAACTAATAGATTTTCACAACAACCAAATTTTTCAAAAATAATATTCCTACAGACAAGAATAAAAAGATTTTTAAAAAAGAAAAAAAATCGTGGTATATTAAAAAAAGATCAAGACATGAATACAAAAAATATAAACGTAAACATAAACTTAAATGTAAATATGGATAGACCAACAAATGAAAATACAAGAATGGGAACAAAAGATAATTCAAAACAAATGAATAACAATATATTAAAAGATTCAAACACTCAACTAAAAAAAAATAATAATAATCAATCAAACGAAAATTCAAAAAGTATAAATCAAGATTCATCAATAGTAATTCCAACAGTAAAAGCAGAATTAAAAGAAAGTTTAATATTTTCACATGATCCATTTATAAAAGGTAAAAAAAGTCAAAGAAATATAAATGACCCAAAAGATCCTCGTGATGGTCCATTTGATGATAAAAGAAGAAAATATCCAAAAATATTTGAAGATGAATCATCATATGAAGGTGAATGGAAAAATGGTAAAAGAGATGGATTAGGAATATTATGTTGGAAAGATGTATCTAAATTTATAGGTGAATTTATAGAAGATAAAGTATTAGGTTTTGGTAAATTAATACATGAAGATGGTGATATTTATACTGGTTATTGGAATGATTTTCAAGCACAAGGAATTGGTTATTATAAAACAAAAAAAGAAGCTTCTTATGAAGGTTATTGGAAAAATGATAAACAAAATGGTTTTGGTATTGAAAAATGGCCTCGTGGTAGTAATTATTTAGGAGAATATATTGATGGTAATAAAGAAGGTTATGGTATTTTAAATTTTGAAGGTAATGGTGGATATGAAGGACAATTTCAAGGGGGGAGTATTAGTGGAATTGGTACTTTTTTTTTTAAAGATAATAGGAAATATGAAGGTGAATGGAAAAATAATAAAATGCATGGTTATGGTATTATTACTTGGCCTGATGGTAAATTTTATGAAGGAGAATTTTATGAAGATAAAAAAGAAGGTTTTGGAGTTTTTTATTCACATAGAAAAATTTATATGGGATTATGGAAAAATTCTTTGTTAGAAGGGGATACTATTATTATTGAAAATGGAAGGATGAAAAAACAGTTTTGGGAAAATGGGAGAGTTAGTAAAAATTTACCTCTTGATACACCTATTATATTTGAGAAGTTTGTTGATGAAATTATTAAATATAAAGCTAGTTTTGGAAGTCCTATGAAAAATCTTCATTAATATATTATATTATTGATTTTATATATATTATTATATATAATTTTTTTTTTTGCTTCTTTTTTTTTGTGTTTGTTTTTATTAGTTTTTTATTAGTCATTATTAATTTAAATTATTTTTTTTTATAGGATTATTTTTTTAATATTTAATATGTTTTTAAATTTTCTATTTTTGTAAAAAATAGATTAATTTTAATTTTTTATTTATTATTTAGAAAATCTTAAAAGAGGAGATTTTGTTTTTATTGTTATAAGTGAATTTGATTTAATTAATGTTTTTATTTTATTTTTCCCAAGTACATTATCATGAATATATGTTAATATATATAATGATTTTTCTAAATCTGGTATACTTTGATTTATTTTACTAAATATTATTTTATTTAATCCTTTATTTTTATTTTGATTAATATATATTGAATTCTTATATTCATAATTTAAATCTTCAATACATTTTTCAATTAAAATTTTTAAATTAAAATTATTTCTATGAAGTTGAGTATTAATGAAAACAACATCATTATATTGTTTTTTTATTTTTTTATTTTCTTTCATTAAATAATGAATAATTTCATTTAAATCTACTGTTGATGTAATTTGAGATTTATTTTTAAAAATTTCACTTTTATTTTTATTTTGATGATTATATGTTAAAGATGTACTTGCACTTGCACTTTTAATTAACCTTTTTTTTTTCATACACATTAACTTTTTTTCATAAATATCTTTCATTATTGAAAGATTCATATTTTCATCATCTAAAATATTAAAATTCTTTCCAAATATTTTATTACATTTTTCTTTTAATTTATCATATTGTTCAGTCAATTTATTTTTAATTTTTTTTAATGAATCATTTTCACTTTTAATTAAATCTCGTTGTACTTTTAATTTATCTCTTTTATTAATGTATTTGTCTATATTATCATTTATTTTGGCAAAATTATCTTTAATTTCTGATAATTCTTTTGTTTTTTCTCTCACTTTTATAAATACTTTTTCTTGTGTATTTATTTGATCTAGTAATTTATTTGTTTGTTCTTTTTCTTTATTTTCAAACCATTCAATTGCTTTATATTCAATTTCTTTATTTATTTTACTTAATTCATTACTTTTTATTCTTTGATATTTTTCAATTAATTCATTTGTATTTTTATATGTTTCTATTATTTTTGGATTAGTTAATTCTGGGTTTAAGTACATTTTTGAAAGTAAAAATGCAATATATGAAATTAATTCATTTTCAGACTTTTGAGTATGATAATAAAATTTTTCTGTTTCTTTTAAACAATCTAATATTTGATTTTGTACTTCAATTTTATTATTTTTTAATTCTTTTTTCTTTTCTAATAAAAACAGTTTTTCATTATGAATTGCTAAATCTCTTTCTGCTTTTTTATTTTTTAATATATTTTGTTGAATTTTATATTGTTCTTTATCATATATTATTTTCTTTTTCATTTATTTTTTTTCATTTTTTAATTAAATTAAACATTTAAAATAAAAAAAAATATTATACATTCATAATAAAAGAATATCTAAAAATAAAAATTCCAAAAAAAAAAAAATAAAAACAAATAAAAAAAAAAATTAAATTTTTGAACAGAAAATTCAATTAAATAAAAATAAAAATCTAAAACAATCCAATAATAATTAAGCACTAGGATGATCAGCTTGCCATTTAGAAATAAACTGATCAAATTTCTCAACATCAGCTTTTAATTCTCCATTAGGATCATAAGTTAAGAAATAATGAGAAGCAATATTACTACAATAAGATTTAGCATCACTTAAAGGAATAGTTGGATTGTTTTTAAGATTGCTTATTATTTTTTCATAAGCTTCTTCTACTTCATCTAAATATGGAATTCTCTTTTTTAAGATTTCAATATCTATTCCTCCTACATTAATTGCATCTACTTCTTTTGTTGGATCATCACAATGATCTTGAATTTGTTTTTTTTCTTCTGGTAATTTATTTTTTCTTTCATCAAATAATTTTATTAAGTCATTTAAATCTTTTGCATTTTTTATCTCTTCATCTTGTATTCCTCCTCCACAGCATGCTCCCATTTTATATATATATTTTTTTTAATTTTTGATTGTTTTATATTGTATAATGTATTGTATTAAACGTTATTTTTTTTTAAATATTGATTTTTATAAATTTTTTTTTTAATTTAATATAATTATTTTCAATATATTTTTAAATATGAATTTTTTTAAGTTTAATAATTTGGAAAGTTTCTTTTTTTTTTGTTGTTTTTTTATTTATAAAATATATTTTTTTTATTTTCTGTGTGATGTTGTTGTATTTTTTTTCATTTCTTTTAAATGGATGTTTATTATTTTTGAATATATCCCTTTTTCATTTGGATTTTTATTTAATAAAATATTTTTTACGTCGTTAAATTTTTTACTAGATAAACATTTTTTATACAATTCAGTTACTTTATTCATATTAAGTATCATTTCTTTGAAATATTTATTATTTTTTAATAAATCTGAATATAAAAATAATTTACTTAATTGTAAAAAGTCAACATCACTCATTTCATTTTTACATTTATCAATCTTAAATTTATCAATAATATTCTTTTTAATATAATATTCTCTCCATTTTTTTTGAATGAAACTTGCATTTTTTGTTTCATTTGTTCTATTAACATAAATCTTCTTTCTTTCAGAATTATTTTTTTGATAAATATATTTAGGATTACTTAAATTATTAATTTGTTCAACAATAGAACAAATATTTGCAATATTTTCTTTTTTTGAATATTTAAATTCTGAAATTTTATTAAAATTTTCTTTAACAACTCTTTGTTTAGGAATTGAATTTTTATGATAATTTTTACGATTATATGATATAGTATTTCCAATAAAAATATTTGAATTATTATTTATTGATTTTAAATTAATTTTATTTTTATCTCTCATTATAAAAGGCATAGTTTTATTTAAAGTAAAAGAATTATTTGTTCTTTTTGTTCTTTTACTTGCATTAGATATAGAATTATTATTTATTGAATTATATATATTTTGTAATTTTAATTTTCTAATATTAACAAATTTTTGATCAATTTTATAATTTGGGTTTACAGTTGTTTTATTCACTTTTTGATTAATCGAAGAAATATAATTTGATAAACCAATAGATTTTTTTAAATTTCTGGCTACTTTCTTTTTACCACTTTTTATTGGTAATTTGTTTATTTGAATATTTTTATTTGCAATTATTGGATTTTCAATTATTATTTTTTTGCTCTTATTTGGATTTTTATCACTAACACCAAAATAAGGAAAAGAATGTCTTAAGTTATCATTTATCTTATTTGTTTCTGAATTCCATAAAAGTTTTTTAGATAAAATATCTTGACTTGTTTTATCTATTATATCTTTTACTTCTCTTATTATTTCAGGAGAAATTGATGATGATTTAATTGAATGAATTTTTTCTTTTATTGTTGAATTATTATCTATATTCTCATTATTTGAATATATTTCATTATATTTAGTTTTCCCAAATATTGGAGAATTAATATCTTCATATTTTTCTTTTGTTTCATTTTCATTTATTTTCTTATTTTCTAATGAAAAAGTTTTAGTTTTTTTTTTTTTTATTTCTATATCTATTTCATTAATATTTTTATTAATTCCATCAATATATTTTGATAATTCCTTTAAATCATTAATTTCATTCATTATTAATATATATAAAATAAATTATTAAAAAAAATAATCTTAAATTAACCTTAATATAAATAAATTCCAATAAAACAAAATAAAAAGCAAAAAGAAAAGATAAAAATTAATAAAGAAAAAAACAATTTAAAATCATTTTAAAAAAAAATTAGAAAATAAAAAAATAAATAAAAAAAATAACCTATTTTAAACGATAAAAAAAAAAATAAAACAAAAAAAAATTACCCAATTTTCCAAGTATTCCCACAATCAAAGCAAGTAATAAACAAAGTCATAGGTTCATCAGCACTTCTCATTTGAATTTCTTGAGTAGTAACTCTTCTACCATGACATTTAAAGCAAGTATAAACACCTTCTTTAACAGTAGAATGTCTTTTATTCCAATCACTTCTTTTAGCTTCAAATAAATTTTCTTCAATTCTTTTTCTTTCTTTTTTTTCTTCAGTACTTACCATATCATTAGTATCCATAGTAACTAATTCATTTGGTGATAAAATTCCTTTTAAAATCTTTATTCTAAATTCTTCATTATCAGAATCTAAAATATGAGAACTTAATGCTTGTCCTCTATTAATATATTTTGATCCTTGTAATTTTTGTGACATTGTTTCTTCTAATGGTATTATTTTTTCTACTACATCTTTTTCAGAAAAACCATTTGGTAATTTTTTCATTATTGCTTCATATAATATTTTCTTCATTGTATTTCTCATTTCTGAATGATTTTTATTTATTAATTCAGGGGGAATTTTTTTAGTTATTTCATTTGGTTTTTGTTCTTTTTTCTCTTGATTAATATTATTATTGTTTAATGGCTTTTTTATTGGTTTTATTGTTGATGTTGTTGTTGATGCTGATGGGGAATAATTTATATTTTTGTCTATTTTTTGTTTTGAATTATGTTCTTTTGATTTTGAATTTTTAATTATTGCTTTCCATTTTACTATTAGTTTCTCTGATAATTGTGATAATTCTTTTTCTTTTGATTTTGTTAATTTTTTTAATGTTATTCCTATTTTGCTCCCCTTATAAAATTATAATATTTATTTATACCGCTAAATCTTCATATGTTACTTGAAGTTGTTCCATTCGTTTTAAAATTTTGATTATTTTATCAAAATCCTAATTTGTAATTTATTGTTTTAAGTTACTTCATAATTTTGTTCTATTTCTTTTTTATATTCAAGTATTTCATCAATTGATTTTGTTTTCCCATGAATAGTTTCCATAGATAAATAAAAATAATATTTATAAATCTCTAATAAAATATTAATTTTAAAAAATTAAAATTAAAAAATGGATAATATTATTAATGAATCTTTTTATATTTTTGAATGGAAGAATAAAATTAAAAAAGATAAATAAGATTGTAAACTTTATTTGATTATTTTTTGATAAAATAAAATATTTAATAAAATATTTTTTTATTATAATATATAAAAATAATGAATTTTATTAATATTAAATTATTTAAAATTAAATTTTTATTTTCATTTTTTTAAATAAGTTTTTATCTATTTTTGAATAAGATAATATTTGAAAAATATTAATAAGTACAATTTTTCTATAATTTAATCTTGAATTTTTAAGTATTTATTTTATTTACTATTTATTAATTAAATAATTCTTTTTTTATTTAAAAAAATGAATGAAAAAGTAAATATCGGAGAGTTAACCAATTACATAAAAAAAAACATAAATGATAGTATTAAAAATGATGTATATTTAAATTATATTCTTCTTGAAAAAACAATATCTTTATCAGATAAAATAAAAGCATATGCATTCAAGTGTCATATGGCACAAAATTTAAAAGATAATCTTTCATTAATTTTTTATTCATTCAAATGTTTTAAGTTATATATTACAAATTATAAAAATAAAGAATTATTAGATAGTGATTCTTTTACAATAGCCAAAGCTTTATTAAGAGTTCAATTAAGTTTAAAAAAATTTTATAATCTCTTTGCTTTTTTTTATATTAATTTATGTAAACAAATTACTTCATATCTTCCTAAGTCTGATCTTCCTGAATATATTTCAATTAATAAAATGTATGATTCAAATATTAAATCTGATATATTTAAAGATAAAAAAGAACTTTTTAATAATAATGAGGAATTATTAAAAAAAATTAAACAAATTTTTGAAGATGAAAATAAAGAAGAAAAAAAAGAAAATGATAATGAAGAAGGAAAAGAAGAAACAAAAGATGAAAAATTAAATGAAGAATCAATTTTTCTTATTGATAAAAATTGGTATGAAAATTGCAATTTATTTATTAATGAATTATTAAAAGGGAAAAATATTAATAATTTTTTTGACCCTGAAGAGGTTAAAAAAAATTGGATAAATGGAAATAAAGTTACATATAAAGGAATATATTGTGGTCCAATTAATAATATAGATATTATTGAATATAAAGATTTTTGGTATGATCCTCAAGATAAATATACTAATGTTTTTATTAAAAATGATTTAAATGAAAATAACTATATTACTTTACCTTTATCAAAATATAATATTTTAAAAGATAATTTTGGAATATATGATGTGTTTGAAATTGAAAGAAAAAAAGAAGAACTTCATTTAATACAAATGAAAATATTAATTTTATCTAAATTTTTCTATGATAGAAATAAGGAAAATTATGTGAGAAGAAGAGCAATTCAAATATCAAAAAAAACAACATTACAAGAATTCACAAATAAAATAACTAGAGTATTGGATAATTTTTTTAATAATAATATAAATAATGAAGAAAAAATTGATTTTTCAAATATAAATTTAACAATATATACAACTAATAAAAAATTAGAAAAATTTGATATACTCACAATAATATATTCTTATAAAGAAAATAAATCAAGTAATGAAAATAAAACAACTAATGAAAATAAGTCAAATAAAGAAAATAAATCAAATAATGAAAATAATTCAAATAATGAGAATAAAACAACTAATGAGAATAAAACAAATAATGAAAATGTAACAAATAATGAAAAAGTAACAAATAATGAAAATAAAACAAATAATGAAAACATTTCAAATAAAGAAAATAATAAAAATGATGAAAATGAACCAAAATATGATCTCATAATTCCATCATTAAAAATAAATATAATAAATTCAGAAGAAGACTTTTCATCATTTATATCAAATTACAATATAAAAGAAACAGAAATAATAATAGAAATAAATCCAAAAGACACGAAAAACACTTTTTTTGAAAACACAATAAAATATCAAAACATAGAAGAATTAGTATGTAACAAATGTCACAAAACAGAAAAAGAAAAAGATAAAAACTCATTTAGAAAATGTTTAAGATTTCCATCATGCACAGTACAATATTGTTCAAAAAAATGTTATAAAAAAGATAAAACTCACATAAAATTTCACAAATCATTTAATTCAATATTAGTAGAAAAATTTAATATTCAAACTCTTTTAGATTCATCAGTAGATGATTTTTTAAATTCAAATTCAAAACACGGTTTAACAGGATTAATGAATTTAGGTAATACATGTTTTATGAATAGTGCAATTCAATGTTTAAGTAATTGTGAATTATTAACAACATACTTTATAAGTGGAATGTATAAAAGTGAAATAAATACAAATAATAAATTTGGAACAGGTGGATTAATAGTTTCATGTTATTTTGATTTATTAGATAAATTATGGGTTCAAGATAAAAGTTTTATTCATCCTTTAAATTTTAAAGATTTATTTGGTCATTTTGTAAAACAATTTGCAGGTTTTTCTCAACAAGATTCACATGAAATGTTAACTTTTATGTTAGATAATATACATGAAGATTTAAATAGAAATAAAGAAAAAAAATATGTTGAATTAAATGAACAACAACCAAATGAAACTGATGAACAAGCAAGTGAAAGATGGTGGAATTGTAATTTATCAAGAGATAATTCTATTATTGTTGATTTATTTTATGGACAATTTAAATCAACTGTACAATGTCCAGTTTGTGATAAAAGTAATATTAATTATGATCAATTTATGTGTTTAGGTTTACCTATTCCTAATAATGGATTAAATGGTTATGCTTATGTTATTAATAATAAAAGTAATAATATTAGAAAAATTAGATTTGAAATTGGAGAAAATGATACTTGTGAAGAAATTACTAAAAAATTAAATAAAGATAAAAAGTATGTTTATATTTTTTGTAATGATGAAAAAATGTATCTTTGTGTTTTAAATGAAAGATATCAAATTTATCAACTTTATAAACAAGCTATTTTACAAAATCATAGTCCTGATTGTAAAATTATTATTTATGAATTTGATGAAGATGAAATTGAAAATAAAGAACCTTTTTATTTTATTCCTATGGTTAATAATAAAAAATATGAGCCTTATATTTTATTTTTTCCTAGACCATTTTATTTTGATAAGAATGATAATGTTCAAAAAATTTATGATACAATAAAAAAATATTATTATAAATATTATAAAGAAGAAAATTCTAATTTTTCAGATGATAAAATAAAATTAAAAATAATAAATAATTTAACTTCATGTTCAAGAGATCATGCACCATGTGATTATTGTAAAAGAGAAGATTGTAATAATTGTGATTTTAAATTTAATAAAGATGATACAATTGAAACTTTATTAAATTCACAATCAAAAAAAAGAAACTTTTTAATTTATATAGAAATCCCAAAAAATAATTTCAAAAACAATGATTTAAATAGTATAAAATTATTTGATAATTATAAAGATGATGAAGGTAGATTTAATATAGGAATAGATTTATATTCTTGTTTTAATGCCTTATCAAAAAAGGAAAAATTAGATGAAAATAATTTATGGTATTGTTCAAATTGTAAAGAACACAGACAAGCAATAAAACAATTACAAATATATAAATTACCAAGAATATTAATAATACAATTAAAAAGATTTAAAAATAATGGTTATTTTTTTAATAATAAAAATTCTGCTGAAATTGACTTTCCAATTTATAATTTAGAATTATCAGATTATGTAGTTGGAAATAAGGAAAATAAAAAATATTCTTATGAATTATTTGCAGTAAATCAACATTTTGGAATATCAATTGGAGGTCATTATACTGCATTATGTAAAAATGGTAATTCATGGTATAATTATGATGATGAAGATGTTAGAGAAATTAATCCAAATAGATTAGTTTCATCAAATGCTTATTTATTATTTTATAAACTGAAAAATTAATATTTTTTAATTTAATTAATTTTTTGTTAATTTTTTTTTATATTTTTTATTTAATTTTTTATTTATTTATTTAATGGTCTGTATCCGTATAGAAACAATAACAGGAAAATCAATTATAATTGATGCTGAAAATGCAAATGAAATAAGAGAAAAAATAGAAAATGAAATGGGAATACCAAAAAATGAACAAACTTTATTATTAAATGGAAAAAAATTAACAGATGAAAAAATAGAAAATAATTGTTTAATTAATTTAATAATATCTTTAGAAGGAGGAGCTAAAGGTAAAAAAAAGAAGAAAGAAGTAAAAAAAACAAAAAAGAAACATGTTCATAAAAAAGTAAAATTGGCTATTTTGAAATATTATAAAGTCGATGGTGAAAAAGTCATTAGATTAAAACAAATGTGTAAAGTTTGTCCTCCTGGAACTTTTTTAGCTGAACATTCTGATAGATTATATTGTGGAAGATGTAGAACTGCTTATACTAAAGTTGTTGATAATAAAGCTAAAGGAGGAAAAGGTGAAAAAGGAGGAAAAAAAGAAAAAAAGGAAAAAAAGAAATAAATAAGTTAAATAAAATGATAAATTTGTTTTTTATAATAAAATGGATAATGAAATATGGATTTTTTTAATTTTTTTTTATTGTTTTTTTTTAATTTTTTTGATATTTTTTTTTTTTTATTTTTTTTTAAATTCTGGAATAAAAAAAATTAAAATACTATCAATAAATAAATAAATGAATTTTTTATTTGTTTTATTATATGAAAATATATAAAAAATATTTTATTTATTATCATTTGAAATTAAACTTAATTTTGAAGAAGTAAAATTATTTTCATACATCCAATGACAAAAATTTTGAGTTAAATCAATAGAATCTTCTTTATTAAAATCAAATAAATTTTTATCAGTTTCAAGAAAATCATTAATAAATTCATTACTTAAATCAGGAACATCTTCAGCACAATTTTCACTTGTATATTCAGTATCATCATTTAAATCAAAAACATTTTTATCATTTTTATAATATAATTCATCTTTTTTTTTCTTTCTATTAGAAATATTAACAAATTCTCTAAATAAAGTAACAAAAATAATTAATTTAGTAAAATAATTATTATTAACATGCATAGACATTTTATTTAAATAATCCATAAAAACTTTATCACTAATTTCTTTCTCATTATCAATTTTAATTAAAGTATCATGTGAATTTTTAAGAAATTTACCTAAAAAAGGATGACTTTCTATATTATCATAATTTTTCATTTCTTTTTTTAAATTTCTTTCTCTACTTTCATTACTTCCATATAAAATATTAAAAGCATCTTTTATACTTTTATCAAAGTCTTCAATTTCAGTTGAACCAGTTCGATTTTCTTTTAAAAAATAAGAAGCATCTAAAGGATTATATTTTAATCTTTCTTGATTATCTCCATTATCTTTTTTTGGTCTTCCTCTTCCTCTTCCACTTGTATTACTTGTATTATGTTTTTGTTTACAATGTGTATATAATGCAGGATATGATAAATAACTTTTCTCACATAATTTACATATAAATGTTCTTCCTTGAGTTTCATTTTTTGATCTTCTTTTTCCTTTTTTTCCTTCTTCTGATTCATTTTTTGATAATTGATCTTGATTATTTTCTTGAATTATTGGTGTTTGAAATTGATTTTGTAAATTTGTAAATGGGATATTCATATTTAATATATTTTGATATTGTAAATTTGGGTCTATTATATTTTGTTGGTCTTGATTCATTTTTTTTTATTTCCTTATTTTGGTTTGAATTAATTTTTTTAGATATACTAATATTTAAATAATCTTATATTTTTTATTATTATAATTTTTTTTTTGAGATTATATTTTTTTTTTAAATAAATTAAATAAATATTTTATATTAATATAACAAGTAAGATGAAAATTGAATAAAAATTAATCTTTAAATTTTTTGAATTTAAAGTTCTTATAACTCCTTCTTCAGCACCATAAAATTTATGACCATCTTCAGTTAATCTTTTATAATAATTAATTTCATCATAATTATCATAATTAATACAATCATATCTTTTTAAAGTATGACATCCTTCACTATAATAATTTTTTCTAATATTAAAATATTTTTCCCAATTTTTTATATTATAATCATGACTCAAAGGACAATATGAATAACCATATTTATTAAAACCACATTCACAAGGTTTAGAAATAATATTTTTCTCATCACCACCAGAAGTATAATTACATAATTCTCCAATTTCACATCTTACAAAACCATTAGAATCAATTTTAGAAGAATCAACATTATAATATTTTAACTTACCTAAACATCTTCCATTTCTTTCATCAACTTGACCATATTTACATAAATTTTTAAAAGCTTTACTTCCTTTTTTTTGTAAATAAATACCTTCATCAATAGAATAATATTCAAAACAAGTATTATTCATACAACCTAAATTATTTTTACATTCATATTGATTTGTACAATATTCACCAACATCTTTTAATTTTTGACATATTTCAATAGTTTCATTACAAAATAAACCTAAATTACAATCTGAATTACTTTTACAAATATCATTTTCTAAATGACCACTACAATAACCATTTTTACATTCACCTATATCATTATAATTTCCTCTCATACAAATATTATCTGTTGTACATGATTCACCTGGAAATTTTAAATAATTTTGATAGTGATTTTTACCAAATTTATATTCACATGTTGTATTATATGACCAATTATTTATTAATTTTTTTTCAATAAAATTACATTTATAACCAAATTCACATGGTTTTGGATTTACATAAACTTGAATATCTTCTCCATATTCATTAAATGGATTTAATCCATATGCACATGTTTCATTATCAAATTCAATTGTTCCTAATGAAAATTTTGCACATTTGAAATGTTTTTGTTTAGGTGGTGTATCATCAAAGGAATAAATTGTTTTCATTATTAAATCTTTTTCTTTTGAAATTATTGGTAAAATTGATGAATATTTTGATTCTATAAAATATTTATCTAAATAAATTTGTTCTATTCTTGCGTTCCAATTATGTCTTAATGTTTCTCTACAATAACTTCCTATTTTTTCTTCAATATTACAATATAATGTATTATTTGGTAAAAGTGTTTTTTTCATTATTTCAATTAATTTATTCCAATTTTCATTATTTAAATCTCCATTTAAACATTTTTTATTAATAACATTACCATGTTCACTAAAAGTATATTCACATTGACATAATTCATTAATTTCAAAAATACTTCCATTAATATCACTATAAACACATTTATTATCACTATCACATAATAAATTTTCATTCTTTAATGAATTACACTTTCCTAAATAAACTCTACCACTTTTACATAAAAATGCATTTTCTTCATCAACTTCTACACCATTATCAATAGAGAATAATTCTGTACATTTTCCTTTAAAACATTTTAAAGGAAATTTACATTCAAAATTATTTAAACAATTTGTATATTTTGGTTTTGGAATTTTACAAAAACCATTGAAGCAACTTAAACCAAAATTACATTCATTATTTTCAATACAATCTTCACCAACTTTTCTTCCTTCACATATATTATTTTCACATATTCCAGAAAGACATTCTGAATCTTTTTCGCATTTTCCTCCTGGATATGCTAATTTTTCATATTCTTTTTCTGTTTTTTGACATAATCCTTCTTCATTATTTTTATCTAATATACATTTTGAATTTATTGGACATTTGTGTAATAAATATCTTTCTGATGATTGTTTGTATAAACATTCTTTTGGTTCTAATGTTGTTTCCGAATAAGTTGGACATTTAGTTTCGAGTTTTTCTTTTGTTAATTTTAGGAGAAGGGAAATTATTAGGAGAATTAATTTTATTTTTGACATTATTTTTTTTTTCTTTTTTAATTTCTATTTTTAAAGTTTTTTAAGTTTTTTTAATTTTATTTTTTTTTTTAATTTTATTTTATTATTTTTTTTATTTTATTTATATATTTTTTATAGTTTTTATTTCATTATTTTTGCTCTTTCACGAATTAAGGCGTGAAGCTGTTTCCTTAAATCAGTTTTTTTAAATTGAGGAATATTTGGGGTATTTATTTCTGATTCTATTTGTTTTATTTCTTCGTTTATTTGTTCTATTCCTCTTTTTGTACCAGCATTAAAATTTATATTATCTTGAGGAGGAATGTTATTATTAAAATTATTGTTATTATAATTATTATTATTATAATTGTTAATATTATAATTATTATTGTAATAATTATTATTATTGTTATTGTAATGGTAATTATTATTATAATTGGAATTATTTTTGTTTCTTATTTGATTATTATTATTTGAATTATAGCTATAACTTTTATTATTATATTGATAATTATTATTATTGTTATATGAATAATTATTATAATTATTATTATAATGTTTTTTATTTGCATTTCTATGATTTCCTCCTTGATGCTGATTATATTGGTTATATTGATTATTGTTATAATTCATATTATTGTGATATCCATGATTATTATTATTATATTTATTATTATAATTGTTGTATT